>Ga0247817_10000043_pt1 | contig 180878 bp, 144 predicted proteins | sample UWRJL212509R1_FD_178010 | JGI IMG/M metagenome (GOLD analysis project Ga0247817, IMG submission 178010) | Plant litter microbial communities from Arlington Agricultural Research Station in Wisconsin, United States - UWRJ-L212-509R-1 | ecosystem: Environmental > Terrestrial > Plant litter >... | reverse complement strand
AAAGATGGAAAAATTACAACAAGAGAATCAAGATTTAAAACAACTGTATAGTTGATTTAGGATTAAAAATTATATTTTTATAACTATGTTAGGATTTATTTAGTAACCTGTATAGTTATTTTAGGACAGGACAGGATTTATTTAGTAACCTGTATAGTTATGCAAAGGACGGCACATAGTGTATAGATAAAGCATAGTTAAAGTATGGATAGTGTATGAGGAGTGTATGAGGAGTGTATTAAAACCATACAAATAAAAAACCACGGCAATAACCGTGGTTGTATATTCAAAATTTTAGCCCATCACTACTATTTCCGAATGATGAAATGTCTAATTATTCTATTTTATTTCCATTACCGTCCAATAAAGTGATTTTACCATTGGCAAACTTCTTTACATCTTCATATTGCGTCGCTTTGTCGCCAACCACTACATAAACGAGTTCGCTTTCTTTCATGTATTTCCCGATTATGGCTTTAAAATCTGACAAAGTCATAGACATCAGTTCCTTCTGGTCCTCTTCGATAAATTTTGGGGATCTTTTAAATTTACTGATCTCTCTGAGGATCCCAAGTTTTGCGCTTTGGCTTTCATACGAAAGCGTGTTTTCTTTCATGATCTTGTTTTTCGAAATGGAAACCTCTTTATCACTGAACGAAGGGCCATATTCCTGGATCATTTGTCGGATGATGTCAAGCGAAGACTTGGTTGCATTCGCACGGACACTGGTACTAACGATAAAAGGTGCCGTTTCGATAAGTCCCTGTATATAGGAATATGCGCCATAAGTATAGCCTTTTTCGATCCGCAGCATCTGGAACAATTTTCCACTTGAGCCGCCACCTAAAACTTCATTGGCAAAATTTAGTTTGCTGCTTTCTGGATCAAGGATGGAAAGTGCGAGTTTTCCAACATATAAAACCGATTGCTTCGCGTTCGGAAGATCGATAAAATAAACGTTTCCACCCAATGTCTGTGCCGGAATCGCATACGTTGGAAGCACTACTTTTTTCGTGCTCCATTCGGTTTGTAATGGTTGTAGGATTGCCTCGACTTTCGATTGGTCAATGGCGCCAACCAAATGAAAAAATGATCCTGTCGGAGAGATATTCTTTGCATAAAATGCTTTCAGGTCGTCAAGTGTAATTTTCTGGCTCGAAGTTGCTGTTCCGTTTTGTGGCTGGCCTAAAATGTGTTCTGGTCCGTAAATTAGTCTGTTAAAGTTTGTGCTCGCTAAAACATTCGGATTGGTTTCCTGCCCTTTTAGCGTAGTTTCCAATGCTTTTTTAAGACGGTCAAATTCTGCCACATCCCATCTTGGCTGAAGGATGATTTCTTTTACCAATGCTAGTGTAGCTTCGAAATTACGCGCCAGACAACGTCCTTGCAGGCGGATGTCTTCTTGTGTGGTTGTAATTGAAATACTCGCGCCCAACAAATCGATGGCTTCTTCTAGTTCTGACGGCGTTTTTTTCGCAGTTCCCTGCATCATCATTTTCGATAATAGTGCGGCAACTCCGGCCTTGTCTATCGGATCAAGAAAATGGCCACCCGGAATGACCAGATCAAATGTTACCAATGGAATCTCACGATTGTCGATTCCATACACTTTCATGCCATTTGTAAGAGATGATGTCCATACTGCCGGGCTTTTAAATAGTGGCGTTTCAAGAAATGGTGGCTCGCTGCGGTCGTGCTTGGTAACGGTTTTTTCAAACTTTGCTTCTTCTCCCTGGCTCACTTCTTCATTCTGGACGTTGGAAACTATTTCTTCCTGGTAAACAGTGGCAACTTCAGCACCGGTAACGATTAGGTTTTTCTGGTTTTTCGGAACAACGCTCGTCATGACGAAATGCTTGTTTTTAATGTACTTTTGAAATACCCGCATTACGTCCGCACGTGTTACGGCCTGGGTAAAACCTGCAGATTTGATTACGTATGCCGGATCGCCTTTAAATTCATTATCCTGCCCGATTTGCTGCGCTTTATCAAGGATTGATTCAAGTCCGGAATACAAATCGGTTTCTATTTTAGCACGGATGCGTTCAAGTTCCTTGTCGGAAAAGCCCTCTTTTTCAAAACGGTTCAGGCCTTCCATTATTGAAGTACGAACGTCCTCAAGGCTTGTATTTGCATTGGCGCGTACTCTAAAAACAAACTCGCCCGCAAGTTCATTGCTCGATTGATACGCTCCCGCGCCCGGAGCCAGTTTTTTTTCTTCAACGATGATTTTATACAATGGCGAATTTCGGTTACCTGCCAGTAATTGTCCAAGAACTTCAAGCGCGTAGGAATCCGGATGATAGCTTTCAACACTCGGAAAAACCATTCGAAGTTCCGGGAGTCGGGCAAAATTGTCTTCAAAATACAACGATTTTGTTCTGTCTAAAGTAACTGGTTTTGGACCGATTGGCAATACTTCAGGACCTTTCTTGATTTCACCAAACCAAAGTTTTACTTTCTCTTTTGTCTCTTTTATATTGATATCGCCTGCAATAACAATGGTAGCATTATTCGGTCCGTAATACATATTGTAAAACTCCTTTACATCGTCTAATGTGGCTGCCTGTAAATCAGGAAGCGAGCCAATTACAGTCCAGCTGTACGGATGTCCTTCCGGGTATAAATTCTTCCTGATGATTTCATCCGTAAAGCCATAGGCGGTATTGTCAACATTTTGTCGTTTTTCGTTCTTCACGACCTGTATTTCCCTGGCGAGAGCTTCTTCGGTAACAGTTTTAATCATATAACCAAGGCGGTCAGAATCGATCCACATGATTTTATCAAAGGCATCTTTTGGCACGACTTCATGATATATTGTTCCATCAGTCCACGTTCCGCCATTTCGTTTTCCGCCCCATTCCGGGATCAGTTTACGGTTGGCGCCAACGGGAGCATTTTCAGAATCATTAAAAGACATATGCTCAAAAAAGTGCGCAAATCCGGTTTTTCCTGGCTTTTCGCGATTAGAGCCAACGTGCATAATTGTTGCAACTGCTACGATTGGATCAGAATGGTCTTCGTGAAGAATTACTTCCAGCCCGTTGTCAAGCGTGAATTTTTCGTATGGCAATGAGAATGCCGGCTTTTTTGGAGTGCTTTTTTTCTGTTGGGCAGTACAATTAATTGTAACCGAAACAGCGAGTACAGCTGAAAATAATAAGGTTGTTGATTTCATATTGTTTTTGATTTGAAGATGAAGAAGGCAATCAGGTAAATAAATTTCAACGAATATAAGAAAATAGTGATTACGATACATTTCCCAATACTCATATCTCAATACTCAAATCTAATATCTCAATTCTCGCTACATTTTCGTAATTTTGCCATTCAAATTTAAAAACATACACAATGGAAAACGGTATATATGCCAAATTCAATACTGAAAAAGGTTCGGTTTTAGTAAAGCTAACGCACGATCTTACTCCGGGAACAGTTGGTAATTTCGTGGCTTTGGCGGAAGGAAATTTAGAAAACAAGGCATTTCCACAGGGAAAACCTTTTTATAACGGATTGAAATTTCACCGTGTTATTCCGGATTTTATGGTTCAGGGCGGTTGTCCTCAGGGAACCGGAACTGGCGGACCGGGTTACAAATTCGATGATGAATTCCATCCAACCTTAAAGCACGACAAGCCGGGCGTATTGTCAATGGCAAATTCAGGTCCGGGTTCAAACGGATCGCAATTTTTCATTACGCACGTTCCAACAAGCTGGTTAGACAACAAGCATACGGTTTTTGGTAATGTCGTTGAAGGACAGGATGTAGTGGATGCGATTGCACAAGGCGATACCATCCAAAGCATTGAAATCATCCGCGAAGGTGAAGAAGCTAAAAGCTGGAATGCCGTTGAAGCGTTCCGTACTTTTGAAGGTTCTCGCGCAAAACGTGAAGCTGCCGAAAAAGCTGCTGCCGAAGAAAAAATGGAAAAACTGGCTGCGGGTTTTGATAAGACTGAAAGCGGATTGCGTTATAAAATGATCCAGAAAGGTTCTGGAAAAAAAGCAGAAAATGGTAAAACTGTTTCTGTTCATTATTCAGGACAATTAGAAGACGGAAAAGTTTTCGACAGCTCATACACCAGAAAAAAACCAATCGAGTTTCCTCTAGGTCGCGGAAATGTTATTGAAGGCTGGGACGAAGGAATCGCATTATTGCAGGTTGGCGACAAAGCGCGATTCGTAATACCATCTCATTTAGGTTATGGTTCAAGTGGCGCAGGTGGTGTAATTCCGCCAAATGCAACCCTTATTTTCGATGTAGAATTAATGGATGTAAAATAGTCCACAAAAAATAAGTTACGAAAAAGCACTCTATATGGGTGCTTTTTATATTTTTACACTACCAAAACAATAGTATGAAAACAAAGCATATCAGTATTTTAGCAATCGCAGCGATAATTTATTCGTGTGCATCAAAACCGGTAGTTGTGCCTCCGCCTGTAATTGCGCCAACAGAAGAGAAACTTTCGGTAGTTCCGCCGCCCGTTGAGGTACAACAGGTAGCTACTGTTTCGCTTCCGGCTTTACCGCCATCCCCGGCAGATATTTTGCAAGGAAAATCGTTATATGAAAACAATTGTGGTAAATGCCACAAGCTCTTCGCAACAACTCAGTTTTCAATTACCGACTGGCAGCCGATTGTAAAAAGCATGCAGGGTAGGGCAGGGCTTAAAGATTCTGATTCAGTACTGATTATGGCTTATCTTTCTTCTGAAGCAAAATAAAAAAAAGCATTCTAATTACAGAATGCTTTTTTTAAGCTAAGTGTGCTATACCGAAAACCCATCGGGTAAAACAGCACCTTTTTTGACAACTATAATCCCGTCTTTTACAGTATATAATCGGGTATTCGCATCTTCAAGATGGCTTCCGCCGATGAGATGGACGTCATTTCCAATACGGCAATTTTTATCTACAATTGTGTTATTGATATGGCAGCGTTCGCCGATTCCGATATTGATGATATTGTGTTCAGAATTATGCCTGATCTCTTCAAGATTTTGATAATGGTCATTACCCATCAGATAGGAATTTGAGATTACCGAATCTTTACCAATCCTGCTCCTGATCCCAATAACCGAGTGCTCCACTTTTGTCGAATGAATGATACAGCCTTCAGCAACAACAGATTTGTCAAACGAGGAAGCACCTGTTATTTTTGACGGCGGCAAAACCCTGGCTCTTGTATATATTTTGCTCGAATTATCAAATAAATTGAATTTCGGGATTTCGTCGGTCAGGCCTAAATTCGCTTCAAAAAAGGAATCAATATTTCCAATGTCTGTCCAATAACCTTCATATTGGTAACTTAATATTTTTTTATTTCCAATGGCCTGCGGTATGATTTCTTTTCCGAAATCTTTCGTGTCAGGATTTGACATTAATTGTATCAGCAAATCCCGGTTGAAAATGTAAATCCCCATGGAAGCCAGATAATGCTTGCCTTCAGCGAACATTTCTTCACTAACCTCAGATGTCCATTCCGGCAGCAAATCAGCAGCTGGCTTTTCAATGAATGATGTTATGAAATTATCTTCATTGGTTTTCAAAATACCGAATTCAGGTGCTTCCTTTGATGTAACCGGCAATGTCGCAATCGAAATATCAGCACCATTTTTAATGTGCGCCTGGATCATGTGATTGAAATCCATTTGATACAGTTGATCGCCCGATAAAATCAGTGCATATTCAAAGTCGTGATTTAGGAAATGCTGCATACATTGGCGTACTGCATCGGCAGTTCCCTGAAACCAGGTTGGGTTCTCCGGAGTTTGCTCAGCGGCTAAAATATCTACAAAAGCCGTACTGAAATGACTAAAATGATAGGTGTTTTTTATATGTTGGTTTAGCGATGCCGAATTGAATTGTGTCAAAACAAACATTCTCTTAATATCAGAATTGATGCAGTTCGAGATCGGAATATCAACCAAACGGTATTTTCCCGCAATCGGAACTGCTGGTTTTGAACGGCTTTCCGTCAATGGCGCTAATCTCGAACCTTGTCCGCCACCTAAAATTATGGCTAAAATGTTATTGTTCATGGTAACTATTTAAGTGATTGGTAAACATTTATATATTGCTGCGCAACGCTTTCCCACGAATGGTCGATCTGCATAGCGGTTTTTCTAATAGAATCAAATTTTGGCTTATCATTAAATAAATCGATTGCGCGGGTAATCGAATGATTTACGTCATAAACGCTTGTGTTATCATGGCAGATCCCAAATCCGCCATCGCCCATATCAATAACAGTATCCCGAAGTCCGCCCGTTCTTCTGACAATCGGAACGGTTCCGTAACGAAGTGCGTACATTTGGTTCAGTCCACACGGTTCAACACGCGAAGGCATGAGTAAAAAGTCGGCACCGGCATAAATAATATGCGCCAGTTTTTCATTGTAACCAATATAGGAATTGTAATTTCCGGAGTAAAAATGCTGTAATCCTTTTAATCCGTTTTCAACGTTGGTATCGCCAGAACCTAAAATCAGGATATTAATCTCATTTGGGTTCAGGTGTAAGGCAACACTGCAGATTTCTGGTAAAAGATCGGCACCTTTTTCGCCAACAAGCCTTCCTATAAAAGTAAATAGGGGTTTTTTCGGATCAAGATTAAATTGCTCGCATATAAAATCCTTGTTCTTTTGCTTTCCTTTTTTGAAATCTTTGAGAGTATAATTCGCATGTAGCATTTCATCGGTTTTCGGATCCCAAACCTGGTTGTCAATTCCGTTCAGGATGCCAAGTGATTTTGGGCGCTCAAAGCGAAGCAGGTTTTCCAATCCGTTAGCGGAATGACTAATTTCATCGAGATAACTCGGAGAAACAGTTGTCACTTTCCAGCAACATTTTATTGCCGAAGCCAGCGGATTTATTGCGCCGCCCCATTCCAGGAAACCGGTTCTCGAAGGATTGAAATCCGGTAAATAATGTAATTTGTCAAATCCGAACCAGCCTTGATATTGCCCATTGTGAATAGTTAATACGGTTGGGATATTTCGCAATTTCGGGTAATTGTAACAATTTTGAATCATAAACGGAATCAATCCGGTATGATGGTCGTGGCAATGCAATACATCAGGATAGTGCTTGGTTTCCGTGAGCCAGTTTAAAAATGCGATCTGAAAAGCCGTAAAACGTTCCGTGTCATCTTCATACGAATAAACATTCGGACGATCAAACAATTCCGGAATCGCGATCAAATACAACTCGAAACCTAATTTATTTGTTTTCTCACGCAGGACAGAATAAGAGAATTCAAACCAGCCCAATTTCAGTCGGCCATTGTGAACGGTATCAAATTCATTCTCATTCGTAAATTTATTATCGTAACCGGGAACAGCAACTTTGGCAGTATGCCCGGCCTGATTCAGGTATTTTGGAAGCGCACCGACAACATCTGCTAGGCCGCCAACTTTGGCAACGGGATAACATTCGGCGCTGATATGAAATATTTCCATCTAATTAGTTATTTCCATTTAATGCTGCATCCCATACTTGGCTTTTGTGGCGATGCGAGCGTTCGGTTATAAATTACGGCGTCAATTGCATTACGCAAATCGCTTCCGCTTAAGGGAATTCCGTTTCCTGGACGAGAATCATCCATTTGTCCGCGGTAAAACAGCTTGTTTTGAGCATCAAAAAGGAAAAAATCCGGAGTACACGCGGCTTCAAATGCTTTGGCAACTTCCTGGCTTTCGTCGTACAAATACGGAAAATCGATTTTATTCTGAAATGCAAATTCCCGCATTAACTCTGGACCATCTTGCGGATAACGATCAACATCATTACTCGAAATCGCGATTATGCCAATTCCCTGAACGCGGTAATCATTAACGATCATCAGGATTTCATCAAGGACATGATGTACGAACGGACAATGATTGCACATGAAAATCACGAGCGTTCCTTTGTTGCCTTTTAGGTCATTAAAAGAATAATGGTAATTGGAATTCGTGTCCTTTAACCGGAATTCTGGCGCAGGCGTTTCAAGCGGTAACATAGTTGAAGCTGTATCGGACATTGTGAATTCGGATTTAAAATCTAAATTTATAAAAAAAATCCGAACATCAAATAAAACCATTGATTATTGTTCGGTTTATAAATGTTTAAATTTTTTGCAATGACAGTAAGCACAAGTGAATTATCCTGGTCCGATTTTGAAAAAACCGAAATGCGTGTCGGAACTATATTAGAGGCTAACGATTTTCCTGAAGCCAGAAAACCAGCCTACCAACTTACAATTAATTTTGGCACCGAAATCGGCATCCGGAAATCCTCAGCCCAAATTACAAAACGCTATGAAAAGCAGGACTTGATTGGTCGTCAGATTATTGCTGTAGTCAATTTTCCGAGGAAGCAAATCGGCAAATTCATGAGTGAATGCCTGGTACTTGGCGCAGTAGGCGAGGATGGCGATGTAATTTTACTACAACCGGATTTTAAGGTAGAAAACGGACTTCGAATCGGATAATTATTTTTTGCGGTCTTTTAGTATTCTTCGGATTTCGTTAATCACAAGCGGATAAGCAGGTTCTTCCATATTATGCCCGTAACCATCAAGCTCGCGAAGAACGGTTTGCTTATGGCCGGCAATTTTCATCATTCGCATCAGATAGGCATTTTCCTCATAACGCCCGAGCATTTCTAATTCTCTGTCGCCGGTTATTAACAGTAACGGCGGTGCATCGGCACGCACATAATATAAAGGGGCAAACTCGTCGATTGTAGGTTGTGTTTCCGGAATTCCTTTTTCTTTTCGCACCAGAAAATGCGTGATGCATTGGCCACTCATCGGTATCAATCCGGCAATTTTGTCAGCATCGATGTTTTGTGTTTTCAGCCATTTTTTATCCAGCCCGATCATTAGCGCGAGATAAGCTCCGGCGGAATGCCCGGTTACGAAAACCTGTTCCGGATTACCGCCATAACTTGCAATATTTCGGAAAACCCACGCCGTTGCGACAGCAGCGTCTTCAATGCACTTTGCAGCATCTACTTTTGGTGAAAGCCTGTAATTTATGGCAATAACGGCGAATCCCTGCTTGGTTAACCGTTCCGGAATGAATTTATTTCCGCCGGTCAGTCCACCGCCGTGAAAGTAAATTAGTGTTGCAAAATCTTTTGTCTTCGGATAATAAATATCAAGGACGCAACGCTCGTTTACATATGCATCTGATTTTGCAATGGCTTCAGTATAATAAGGAATATTGGATTTTGTTTCGTATTCCGTTTGTGCAAAAACGGGAAATTGGCAAATAAGCAAAAAGAATAGAATGAGTTTTTTCATTGATTGATTTTCGTTACAAGATACAAAAAAGCCCGAAATTGATTCGGGCCGGATTTTAATCTCAATACTAGCATCTCGATACTATTATCTAAATGTCGTCAAAACTAATATCGGTAAAACTTTTTTCAGTAGAAACAGATTCTTCAAATCGTTCTGTCTGGTATTCTTTCTTGAAATCTTTTTGGTGTCTTTCAGAAATTACTTCTTCACCTTTATTGTTTAAAACATATGAAGTCATTTCTTCCATAATTTCACTAAAAGCAGCGAAATCTTCTTTGTACAAATAGATCTTATGTTTTTTGAAATGAAATGATCCGTCTTCTTCGGTAAATTTTTTGCTTTCGGTAATTGTAATGTAATAATCTTCAGCTTTTGTGGCGCGTACGTCAAAAAAATAAGTTCTTCTTCCGGCTCTTAAAACTTTAGAAAAAATCTCTTCTTTCTCTAACAGGTCATTTTCTCTCATAATCCTTCTTCGTATTAGTTTTGGGTTTGATAGGGTTTAATGTAGCAACCAAAAATGAGAAAAAAATCGTAACGAACCAACATTTTACAGCAATTCTTTTTCTGAAAGTTGCTTGATGTAAAGCTCTTTGTAATAGCCGTCAACGTTTATTAATTGATTGTGAGAACCTTGTTGAATGATTTTTCCGTCTTCGAGTATGATTATTTTATCGGCGTTTTTTGCTGAAGAAACACGATGGCTTACCAAAATGGTGGTTTTGTTTTTGCAGAATTCAAGCAAATTGTTCAGGATTGCTTCTTCGGTTTCAGTATCAACAGCCGAAAGGCAATCGTCTAATAGCAAAATCTCAGGATCTTTGATAAACGCCCGCGCAATTGAAACGCGTTGCTTTTGTCCACCGGAAAGCGTAATCCCGCGTTCGCCCAAAACCGTTTCGTATTGCATGTTAAAATTGATGATATTGTCATGAACGACTGCTTTTTTCGCAGCTTCGATAACTTCTTCTTCAGATGCATCTTCTTTTCCGAACTTGATGTTATTCTTAATTGAATCCGAAAATAAAAATGCATCCTGAGGAACATATCCAATGCTGTTTCGCAAATCAAATAAATTCAGGCTGCTGATTTCTTTTCCATCAACCGTAATTGTACCGGAAGTTACATCATACATTCGGCTGATTAGCGACAAAATACTTGATTTTCCGGAGCCGGTTTTTCCGAGAATCGCCAGAGTTTCGCCTTTATTTATCGTAAAACTGATGTCGTTTAACGCTTTTATATTCGTGTCTTCATAAACAAAACCTACATTATTAAAGGAAATTTCTCCTTTTATAATTGAATGCTCCGGATTGTTATTGCTGATTTCCGGCTCTATTTTCAGGAATTCATTAATTCGTTTTTGCGATGCGGCTGCTTCCTGAACCATCGCAGAAACCCAGCCCAACGATGCAACCGGCCAGGTTAGTAGGTTAATGTAGAGTATAAATTCTGCAATTGTCCCGATACTGGTAATTTCTGGGCTTCCTTCAATATACATCAATCCGCCAAAATAAATTACGGTAAGATTGCTCATTCCGATCAAAGCAATCATCAACGGCCCGAAAAGAGAATTTACCCAAGCCAGGCTCATTGCTTTTTCCTTGCTTTCTTCTGATAATTCGATGACATTTTGCTGTTGCTGATTTTCTAACGAGTATGCTTTTATTACACGGATCCCGGAAAAAATTTCCTGTGAAAAGCTCGAAATCTTAGAAAGATTCTGCTGAAAAGCCGTACTCCTGATGTTAATCGCGTTGCTGATCTTAAAAATCGCATACGATAATAATGGCAACGGAAGCAGCGAATACAGTGTCAGCCGCGGCGAAACATTATACATATAAACAATTACAAGCGCAAAACGGATAAAGGTGTTGATCGCATACATTACCGCCGGGCCAACATACGAACGCACTTTTCCAACATCTTCACTGATTCGGTTCATCAAATCACCGGTACGGTTTTTCTTGTAGAAATTTTGCGTCAGGTTTTCATATTGGCGAAAAACCTCATTTTTCAGATCAAACTCAATGTGCCTCGACATTACGATTAATGTTTGGCGCATCAAAAACGTAAGTACGCCGGCAACTAATGTCGTTGCAATTATAAGTAAGATATTGTGCAATAAACCCGTCTGTACGAATTCTACGTTGACCGAATTTCCTTCATCAATGTGCTTTTCAATAGCTGTAAACGATTTACTGATGAGCTTTGGCGTAAAAAGCATGAATATTTGTGCAACGATTGTAGTAAGGATTCCGAATAAAAATCGGTATTTATATTTGATGAAATATTTATTTAAATATTGTAATTCCTTCATTATATTAAGATAATTGGCAATTTTAAGAAGATAATAATGTTAATTCAGTTGTAAAAATGACTTTTTGTAATTCTGCCTCAAAAAACAAATTTATTAACAGATTGCCAAAAAAAGATCAAATTTGCGTGAATGTTTTGATTTAAACCGTAATTTTGTATCGTCTTATTGATAAAGTCATAATTCAATACTAAATTTAATTACTATGATAACAGAAGTATTAAACGCAAGTGAACTTCACAAAGTAGATCCGGTTTTTGGTCAATTATCATTTGATAATCACGAACAAATCGTTTTTTGCAACGACAAAGATACTGGATTAAAAGCAATAATCGGTATTCATAACACAGTTTTGGGACCTGCATTAGGTGGTACGAGAATGTGGAAATATAACAACGAGTGGGAAGCTTTAAATGATGTTTTGCGTCTTTCCAGAGGGATGACTTATAAATCTGCGATCACAGGATTGAATCTCGGTGGCGGAAAAGCGGTAATCATTGGCGACTCTAAAGTGGATAAAACTCCAGAAATGATTCGCAAGTTCGGAGAATACGTAAACTCGCTTTCCGGAAAATACATTACTGCCGAAGATGTTGGAACTACAACTCAGGACATGGATAATATCAGGGAAGTAACGCAATTTGTAACGGGTGTATCCGAAAGCAAAGGCGGTTCTGGAAATCCTTCTCCAGTAACGGCTTACGGCGTTTACATGGGAATGAAAGCTGCTGCAAAATACCAATTCGGAACTGATAAATTACAAGGCAAAAAAATCCTTGTTCAGGGAATTGGACATGTTGGAGAAACACTTGTTGATTATTTGATGAAAGAAGGTGCTTTGGTTCAAATTACCGATATCAATGAAGCAAGAATTAATGAAGTGAGCAATAAGTACGGAGCGCAGATTTTTACTGGTGCCGATTTATACAGTGCCGATGTAGATATTTATTCGCCTTGCGCGCTTGGTGCAACCATCAACGATGCGACAATCAACAAATTGAAAGCTAAAGTTATCGCCGGTGCGGCTAATAACCAATTGGCAAACGATCAGATTCACGGTCAGATTTTGAAAGAAAAGGGAATTTTATATGCTCCTGATTTCCTTATCAATGCAGGTGGAATCATAAATGTTTATGCAGAAATCGTAGGTTACGACAGCGCTGAAGCGATGAGAAGAACCGAAAATATCTACAATACGACTCTTGAGATTTTCTCTCTTTCCGAACAAAAAGGAATTACAACGCAACAGGCAGCAATGTCAATCGCACAGGACAGAATCGAAACAAGAAAAAAAGAAAACGCAGCGAAATAAGGAGCGTTTTCAATATTATTACTATTTTTGCGAAGCGAAAGAATTTCTTTCGCTTCGTTAATTTTATAAAGTTCTTATCAGGTGTTAAACAGAAGACATATCCGTGTGAAAGTGATGCAATCCATTTACGCAATGCATCAAAACAATTCAGACAATCTTGAAAGCCAGGAGAAATTCCTGAATTACAGTATCGACAATATTCAGGATCTGTATCTAATAATGCTCTCATCACTTGTCGAAATCAAAAAGGCGGAAGAAACCTTTCTCGATCTTTCCAGTAAAAAGCATCTGGCTACAAGCGAAGAAAAAGCGCCAAACAACAAATTTATCAACAATGCCATTTTGCTCATGCTTTCTGAAAACAATTCGCTGGGAATTGCTTTAGAGAACAGAAAAATCAACAATTGGGATTTAAACGACGATTACATCCGCATACTTCTGGCTGAAATAAAAAGCAGTGACCTTTATGAAAAGTATATGAGCAATCGCGTCAATGATTTTGAGGAAGATAAACAGTTCATTGTTGATGTCTTTATGGAAATTATTGTTCCGAACGATAAGTTGTATGAATATCTTGAAGATAATAAGTTAACATGGATTGATGATATTCCGTTGGTTAATACACATATTATCAAGCAATTAAAATCGATCAAGAAATCGGATGACGTTGACGCATTCAAAATAACAAAACTGTTCAGAGATACTGAAGACAAGGAATTCGTATCGTTACTTTTTCGTAAGACAATTTTAAATGAACAGGAATTTGCTAAAGATTTCGTAGATAAAACTCCAAACTGGGATACTGAAAGAATTGCTGAAATTGATACCATCGTATTAAAAATGGCTATTTGCGAGTTTCTTAAATTTCCTTCAATTCCGGTAAAAGTTACTATCAATGAATATTTGGAAATTGCCAAGGAATATTCAACACCAAAAAGCAGTATTTTCATTAACGGAATTCTGGACAATTTGGTTAAGGAATTCCAGGCTAATAAAAAAATGATCAAAACCGGTAGAGGTTTAATGTAACACTAAAATTATTAATTATGAAAAAATCGTTGTACCTATTAGCAATTACAACTTTTATGATGGTATCATCATGTCAAAAAGGTCCGGCTGAAATGAAATTTACTGAAAAGGAATTCGATTTCGGACAAATTAATGCTGGCGAAAAAGTAGATCATACTTTTAAATTCACAAACTCTGGTGCAAACGCACTATTAATTTCTGGTGCAAAAGGATCTTGCGGATGTACTGTTCCTGAATATACTAAAGACTCAATTATGCCGGGAGAAAGCGGACAAATTAAAGTTATTTTTAATTCTGCCGGTAAAAAAGGAAAACAGGAAAAATCGGTTACTTTAACAACAAATACAAAAGAAGGCGTAGAAATTTTAGTAATCAAAGGTGAAGTTATTCCGCAATCCGGAGTCGTTGCACCAGCGTCAATACCAACACAAACAAAATAATATGGATCAAGTAATGAAGTATTTGCCATTCGTGGCAATGATTGCAGTTTTTTATTTTTTAATGATCAGACCGCAACAAAAACGTGCACGTTTGGAAAGAGATTTTGAAGGCGGACTAAAAGTTGGCGATAAAGTGATTACCAAAAGTGGTATTCACGGAAAAATTGCCGAACTAGCCGAAACTACAATCGTAATTGAAACAATGTCAGGAAAACTGAAAATGGAGCGTTCTGCTATTTCAATGGAAATGTCTTCAAAATTAGTGGCTAAAAAATAATTCAGAAGTTTTATAATTGAAAACGGCAACCTTAAAAGTTGCCGTTTTTTTATGAATTAATCCGAAAATTATTTTTTCTTCTTTTGCTCTTTTGGAGTGAAATCTGTTGTAGCCGTAAGTTCTGCGATTTTCACAATCACGTCAATTGCTTTCTGAATGCTTTCAACAGGAACATATTCGTACTTACCATGAAAATTATGTCCGCCTGCAAAAATATTCGGGCAGGGCAATCCCATATACGATAATCTGCAGCCATCAGTTCCGCCGCGAATTGGCTTTATCAAAGGTTTTATGCCAAGTTCTTTCATTGCTTTTTCAGCAAGATCAACGATGAATTTTACTGGTTCTACCATTTCTTTCATGTTGTAATACTGATCCTTGATTTCAGTAATTACGATATCTTCACCAAACTGTTTTGCAAATTTCTTGTTGAATTTCTTCGTAATGCCGTGAATTAATTCTTTGCGTTTTTTGAACTTTTTAGCGCTATGATCACGGATAATCAATTCTAAAACGGTTTCTTCAATACTTCCATTTAAATGATGTACATGAAAAAAACCTTCATAACCTTTTGTTTCCTGCGGAGTTTCTTTTTTCGGAAGCTCATTGATAAAATCATTTGCAATCAGCATTGAGTTGATCATCTTTCCTTTCGCATAACCCGGATGAACGCTTTTTCCTTTAAAGGTAATTTTTGCTCCGGCAGCATTAAAGTTCTCATATTCCAATTCGCCAATCTGGCTTCCATCCATTGTATATGCCCATTGTGCGCCAAATTTCGGAACATCAAATAAATCCGCGCCGCGTCCAATTTCTTCGTCAGGCGTAAAACCAACACGAATTTTCCCATGCTTTATTTGTGGATTCTGAACCAAATATTCCATCGCAGTTACGATTTCTGTCAAACCCGCTTTGTCATCCGCGCCAAGCAAAGTTGTACCGTCAGTTGTAATGATAGTTTGCCCTTTGTATTGCAGCAAATCCTTAAAATAACTTGGAGAAAGCACAATGTTTTGATCTGCGTTTAGGATAATGTCGCCACCATCATAATTGTGAATGATTTGTGGTTTTACATTTAATCCCGTGAAATCCGGCGTAGTATCGTAATGTGAAACAAATCCGATTGTCGGAACATCATGTTCAACATTAGAAGCCAAAGTTCCCATTACGTAACCATTTTTATCTATGGTAACTTCAGTCAAGCCGATGTTTTTTAGTTCCTGAACAAGCAATTTTGCCAAAACAAGCTGTTTTTTCGTGCTTGGAGTTGTATCTGAATTCGGATCTGATTCCGTGTCAATAGTTACATAACTGATAAAACGGTTTATTATATGTTGCATGTTTTTTTAGTTTTGACAAAGGTACAAATTCAGTTCGAAAAAGATGCAAAATGTACCAGTCAAGAAGAACAGAACTGTTTGCTGCTTCGTCTTTCTTCCAATTTTATCCTTACTTTTGAAGCAAAGATATTTTCAATGAACTTCACGAATAAAATTATTTTACTTGCTATTTCTACAGTATTACTGGCTTCTTGCAAAAGCGACAAGAACATTTTATACAAGTCAGAACGTTTTACAATTCACAAAAATAAGATTACGCAAGGCGAAAATAGTGCTGAGGTAATTTCCCCAACTTCCATAAAATCAAATTATAAAAGCACCGAAAATGAGCGTTATTCAAATCGGATTGCATTCAAATTCAGTATCAACGAAAAAGACAATGACATTGCTCCGGGCGCTGACCGGCATGTTTTAATTACGAATCAGAGAGAATCAAAAATATATGTTTTTGGCGTGGATGATAACGAAAAAATCCAGCAGGAATCCGCATTTTTGCCAACTGATTATGATTTTACATTTAAGCTGGATATGAATCCGGTCTTGAAGCAATTCAAGGAAAAAGGATATTATGATGCGATTGACGGAACTAAAATCGCACAAAATGATTTCAAAGGCGTTTACATTGCCGGAGCATCGTTGCCACTGTCGTGGGATTTTGTAAACCTTGATGAAAAAGGGCTCAAGCTAACCGATGACAATAATGATGGTATTTTTGAAATCACGGTTCGTCTAAATCCGGCAATAAACAAGCAGGAAAAACAATGGAATTTATCGCAGGATATTTCTAACAAAGCAAAATATTCTTCCGATCAGCCAATTGTTGACGCGCTGTATAATCTCTCTTTGGAAGAAGCAAAATTAGCCATCGAACCTGATAGCACTTTTCGGACAGGCGCAAAATGGGCTGGCGTTTGGACACGCGATATCAGTTACAGCATTCTGCTTGCATTTGCATATCTCGAGCCGGAAGTTGCTAAGATTAGCTTGTTGAAAAAAGTAAATCGCGATCGCATAATTCAGGATACTGGTTCTGGCGGTGCTTGGCCGGTTTCTTCCGATAGGACAACATGGGCGCTTGCAGCTTGGGAAGTTTATAAAGCAACAGGTGATAAAGATTGGCTTTCAAAGGCTTTTACGATTATTAAAAATTCGGCTGCTGATGATTCACGAACACTTTCAAATGAGCAAACAGGTTTATATTCCGGGGAATCGTCTTTCCTTGACTGGCGCGAGCAAACGTATCCGAAATGGATGTCGAATAAAGATATTTACCTTTCTCAAAATTTAGGCACGAACGCAGTACATTATCAAACGCACGTAATTTTGTCTAAAATGGCTGTCATTTTGAACCAGCCGTCTGAAGAATTTACGATTATCGCTAATCGCATCAAGAAAGGAATCAACGATCATTTATGGATGGACGACAAAGGCTATTATGCACAATATTTATACGGAAGGAATTTCAATACCAAATCGCAGCGGTATGAAGCGTTAGGCGAAGCACTTTCAATTATTTTCGGAATTGCCGATGAAAACCAGGCTAAATCTATTGTTTCAAAAAGTCCGCTGACCGAATTTGGCGCTACTTGCATTTATCCGCAAATACCCGGAATTCCGCCATATCATAATAACGGAATTTGGCCGTTTGTTCAATCGTACTGGAATTTGGCTGCCGCAAAAGCTGGAAATGAAAAAGTTCTTGAACACGGATTGGCTTCCGTTTATCGTGCTGCAGGTTTGTTTCTTACAAACTACGAAAATATGGTTGCTGAAACTGGTGATTTTATGGGAACAGAAATCAATTCTGATCGAATGTTATGGAGCATGGCTGGAAATCTTTCAATGGTGTACCGCGTTTTTATGGGAATGCAGTTTGATGAAAATGCAGTTTCCTTCAATCCCGTAATTCCGAAAATCTACGGCGGTAAGCGAACGCTTACTGGATTTAAATACCGTAATTCCATTTTGGATATTACCGTTGAAGGTTACGGTAATAAAATCGCTTACGCGGAAATTGATGGCGTTAAGTCAAATCCTGTAATTTCAGGAGATTTGTCGGGAAAACATACGGTTTACATCAAAATGGCAAATAATGATTTTTCTTCGGATGCGATCAACCTCGTTGAAAATAAATTTACGCTTGCAACGCCCATCGCGGCTTTAAATGGCAAAACAATTACATGGAAAAAAGATCCGAATGCAGTAAACTATTTAGTTTATAAAAACGGAATTTCAACAGGAAAAACCTCAAAAACAGAATTCAGTATTTCTGACTCAAAATATGCAGAATATTCAATTACAGCGATAGATAAAGAAGGAATTGAGTCGTTTATGAGTGAACCGATACTATATTCGGATGCAAAACCAATCTTAATTGAAGTTGAAGATTTTCTTCCAAAATCAAACTTGAATTATGTAAATTTTTCCGGCAATGGTTTCGTGGAAATTACCAAGGATAAAAACACAAAAATCAACATTCCCGTTCAGATAGAAACAGATGGTGATTACTATGTTGACATTAAATATTCTAACGGAAGCGGTCCATGGAATACCGATAATAAATGTGCAATCCGGTCGCTTAAAGTAAATAATCGCTATACCGGAGTTTTGGTTTTTCCACAAAGAGGAACTGACGAATGGTCGGATTGGGGCTATTCAAATGCCCGAAAAGTTCACTTCAAAAAAGGCAAAAATGACCTCGAAATATCATTTGAGGAATGGAATAATAACATGAATGTTACCATTAATACCGCTATGATTGACCAAATCAAGATTTACAACGCAGATTAGCAAACCCAAAACCCAATCCTAACTTTAGTATTTATTTAATATCTGCCAACCGCCATATTGACTAACTTTGAGTAAAAGGCCTAAAATTAAGGCTTTAACTAACTCAAATAATCATGAAAGCACTTTGGAAAGGCGGAATTACTTTCGGACTTGTAAATATTCCGGTTCGGTTATTTAGCGGCTCAGTTACGCATAGAATCGATTTGGACATGATCCGAAAAAAAGACCAATGCGCGATAGAATATGTACGCGTTTGCAAGAAAGACGGCAAAGAAGTGCCATGGGACGAAATTGCAAAAGGGTATCGCAAAGAAAACGGAGATTATATTATCCTTGACAAAGATGATTTTGCGAAAGCAATGCCTGAAAAAACACAAACCATCGAAATCTTTGAGTTTGTTTTGGAAGATGAAATTCCGGCACAATATCTTGAAAAACCATACATTGTTGAACCTGAGAAATCCGCTGCTAAAACCTATGCTTTGCTGCGCGCCGCGTTGAAAAAATCCGGTAAGGTCGGCCTCGCGAAATTTGTGTTAAGAAGTGCGGAACATTTAGGAATTCTGAAAGTTGAAGACAATGCTATTTTACTAATCCAGATTCGTTTCGATCAGGATTTGCGAGATCCGATGGAAGCTAAAATCCCGGGCGATATTACAATCCAAAAGAAAGAGCTCGATATGGCATTGACAATAATCGACCAGTTGACCGAAAAATTCGAACCTGAAAAATACAAAGACACGTATAAAGAAGAACTCGTAAAGCTGATTAAAAAGAAATCGGCGGTGTCATCCAAGAAAACGCCTGTACTAAAAGAACGACGGGCAAAAACCAAAACGGCAAAAGGAGACGATCTTCTCGAACAGTTGAAGGCAAGTCTTAAAGCAATGAAAAACTAAATTATGGCACTGGAAAAGTATAATGAAAAACGCGACTTTAAAAAAACTCAAGAGCCAAAAGGTGTAAAAAAAGCATCAAAAGGCGAATTGCGTTTTGTTGTTCAAAAACATGCGGCATCGCATCTTCATTATGATTTCCGATTGGAAATTGACGGCGTACTCGCAAGTTGGGCAGTTCCAAAAGGCCCTTCTGGAAATCCTTCCGATAAGCGTTTAGCAATGCATGTTGAAGATCATCCAATGGATTATATTGACTTTGAAGGAACAATTCCAAAAGGGGAATATGGCGGCGGAACTGTGATGGTTTGGGATATCGGAACGTATCACGCCGAAGATAATTCCGACGTTTCCAAAGATAATGCTGTGATGAAAAAGCAATTGCGCGACGGCTCTATAAAAATCATTCTCAAAGGGAAAAAACTCAAAGGTTCCTGGCATTTGGTAAAAATGAAAGGCGATGCCGATCAGTGGCTTTTGATGAAAAGCAAAGACGAATTTTCCGGAAAAGATATTGAATATGATCCTAATTCTATTTTGACTAAACGTGATTTTGATGAAATCGCCAAAGGAAATAGCGTATGGAAAAGTAACCGGAAATCCGAAAAAAATACTACAAAATCAATAGAGGAAAAGTCCAAGAAGCCAACAAAACCAAAAGTTTTCAAACGAGATGAAAATGAATTTAACGCAGAAGATCTTGCCGATGCCAAAAAACTAAAAACGTTCCCAAATGGCTGGCGTCCGCAGCTTGCAACGCTATCAGGCGAGCCTTTTGATAATGAAGATTGGATTTTCGAAACAAAATACGACGGTTATCGTGCTTTGGCAGAAATTAAAAATCAAAAAGCAACGCTTATTTCGCGTAACGGAATTTCTTTTGATAAAAAATATCCTGAAATCGTTGAAGCGCTTCAAAATATAAAAAGCGACATGATTCTTGACGGCGAAATAGTTGTGGAAGATGCAAAAGGTAAAAGTAATTTCCAATGGCTGCAGCACTTAAATGAAAAACCGAATGCAGGAAAATTAAAATTCTACGTTTTTGATATTTTGTATTTCCAAGGTTATGATTTGCGCCAATTGGAACTGGCAAATCGCAAGAAAATCCTCAAATCGATTCTTCCAAAGCTGGAAACCATCATTTATTCAGAACACATTGCAAAAAACGGGATAAAGTTATTTAAGGATATCGGGAAGAAATCCGGTGAAGGAATGATCGCCAAAAAATCAAATTCAAAATACCATATCGATAAGCGCTCTAAAGATTGGCTTAAGATCAAAACCGGCAAGGAACAGGAAATGGTTATTGGCGGTTTTACGGATCCGCAAGGCAACCGAAAAGGAATTGGTGCGTTGCTTTGCGGTTATTATAAAGGCAATGAATTTCACTATTCCGGAAAGGTCGGAAGTGGTTTTACAGAAACAATTCTCGAGGATTTGCGTAAGAAACTTGATAAAATTGAACGAAAAACCAGTCCGTTTGTCAATTCGCCAAAAATGCCCGGAACGCATTGGGTTTCGCCAACATTAGTCGCGCAGATAAAATTTTCAGAATTTACAGAAACCGGAAGCATGCGCCATCCTGTTTATCACGGTCTTCGTGTCGATAAAAAACCGAAGTCTGTAATTTTGGAAACTCCCGCTGTTGCGGATGAACCGAAAGAAAATACATCCAGATCAAAAAAAGCAGCCATGACAATACAATCCGATAAAGTGGAATTTACGAATCTCGATAAGGTTTTCTGGCCGAAAGAAAAAATTACCAAAGGTGATGTGATTGCTTATTATGATTCAATTTCAGAATATATTTTGCCATATTTAAAAGATCGTCCGCAATCGCTTCGACGCACGCCGGACGGAATTACGAAAGAAGGTTTCTTCCAGAAAAATGTCGCCGGAATGGTCCCAAAATGGATTAAAACCCGCAAAATCAAATCGGAATCCAAAGAAGAATCAATAGAATATTTACTTTGCCAGGATAAAGATACTTTGCTATTTCTTGCCAATTATGGCTGTATTGAGCTGAATCCATGGAGCAGTCGTGTCGGCTCTCTAAACAATCCGGATTATATTATTTTCGACATCGATCCTAAAGATGCACCAATGAAAAACATTGTCGCAACGGCATTAAAAGTGAAAGAAGTTCTGGATCAATTGAAAGTTCCGGCGTTTATAAAAACTTCTGGTGGCAACGGATTGCACGTTTTTATACCGGTTCTTCCGAAATATACGTACGAGCAAACGCGTAATTTTTCGTATCTTGTGAGCCAAATGGTACATCGCGATTTACCTGATATCACAAGCCTTGAGCGAATGCCGGCCAAACGAAAAGGTAAAGTGTATCTCGATTTTCTGCAAAATGGAAAAGGAAAAACGATGGCAAGCATTTATTCACTTCGTCCGCGTGAAGGCGCTGGCGTCAGTACGCCATTAGAATGGGATGAAATAAACAATAAGCTGGATTTAAAAGCTTTTAACTTGAAAACAATTCCGAAACGCCTTGAAGAAAAAGGCGATTTATGGAAAGACTTTTTCAAGGAAAGCATCAATCTTAAAAAGATTCTCGAATCGATTTGATAGAAAATCAGCTTAAAATCAGCATTAAAAGCATTGAGTTGTTTTTAAGTTTGGGACGGCAATCATTCATACGGTTGCTGTCCTTTTTTTTGCGTAATGGTTTATAAATCCTACTTTTGCAAAACACAACACAAACTACCATGTACAAACTTTTCATTCGTCCGGCACTTTTTTGGTTTGATCCTGAAAAAGTGCATTATTTTACTTTTTCGGCAATTCGTTTTTTATCTAAAATACCTGGATTTACAGCGCTTTTCAAAGCAATGTATGAGATAAACGATAAAAAACTGGAACGTAAGGTTTTTGGATTAACCTTTAAAAATCCGGTTGGACTTGCAGCTGGTTTTGATAAAGATGCAAAGTTATATCAGGAGTTATCAGATTTTGGATTTGGATTTATTGAAATCGGAACGCTTACTCCAAAACCACAGGAAGGAAATCCGAAAACGAGACTATTTCGTTTAAAAGAAGATGCCGCAATCATCAACAGAATGGGATTTAATAACGGCGGAGTTGCTGAAGCTGTTAAAAGATTAAAGAAGAATAAAGGTGTTCTTATTGGAGGAAATATCGGTAAAAATAAACTTACACCGAATGAAGACGCGGTTTCCGATTATGAAATCTGCTTTGATGCGTTATATCTTCACGTGGATTATTTCGTCGTAAATGTAAGTTCTCCAAACACGCCGAATCTTCGTGAATTGCAAGATAAAGAACCGTTAAAACACTTACTGCAGACATTGCAAAACAAGAATTTAGCTAAACCGGTTCAAAAACCAATCCTGCTCAAAATTGCCCCGGATCTGACAAATGAACAGCTTTTGGATATTATTGATATTGTAAATGAAACCCAAATTGCCGGAGTTATAGCAACCAATACAACTATTTCCCGCGACGGATTACAATCGGATAATAAAGCAGAAACTGGTGGACTTTCCGGAAAACCATTGACAAAACGTTCTACTGAAGTGATTCGTTTTCTTGCTGAAAAAAGCAACAAATCGTTTCCGATTATTGGTGTTGGCGGAATCCATTCCGCTGAAGATGCGCTTGAAAAACTAGATGCCGGCGCAAGCCTTGTTCAATTGTACACCGGATTTATTTACGAAGGCCCGGCTTTGATCAAAAAAATAAATAAAAAGCTTTTAGAAAAAGCGTAATCCCATTTCTACTAAAAGCCCCGTACACAAGGCAATTCCAAAGCTTATTAACGTTCCGATCAAAACATACTCAGTAAGTTTTCGCTCTTTTGCTTCCATTAAATCTCCAAAACGAAAAATCGATTTTGCGGCCAGCAGAAAACCAATTGCTTCAAAATGACCGGTTAGAATGAAACAAAATACAAATAATCTTTCCAGAATCCCGATGTAATTTCCGGCGTTTGCCAGTGATGTATCTGCACTGTCTTTATTATCCGGAGCCCATATTGAGATTACGTTTTTGATTATGATTGAAGTTGGTTTTGTAAGCAACAGAATCCCGGTTGTAATTATCCAGAATTTAATATCGAAGAAACTATAGTCTATTGTTTTACCTGTATACATTGCCGAAATTACTACTAAAACCACAATGTGCAAGATCTGGTCAAACACAAACCAAAGGCGTTTTGTAGCTGGTTTTTGAAAATGTAATTTAAGTAAATCGATAGCGCAATGTAGTATTGCAAGTAGAATTCCAAACCAGATAAAGTCTAATTTTCCTATTAAAACGCATGCCAGAATTCCGTGCAACACGATATGAGCATATAAATAAATGCTTCGGTGTTTTCTGATTTCTTTATTCAAAACCCATTTTGTCGGCTGCAATAAAAAATCACCGAGCAAATGTGCCAAAAGTAGTTTTACGAAGATGATCATACTTTCAAAGTTTTAATTTTTTGTCTGAAATGTGCGTCGATTTCAAGCATAAGATCGTATTGCGCACGTTTTTGTCGCCGACTTACAGCTGCTTGGTTTATGCCTAATTTTTGTCCGATTTCTTCCTGTGAAAACGAAGGATTGTCTAACGCAACCAATATGAATTCGGCAGCTTGCGGAAGCCAGTTATCCATAAATGTAAGTCCAAGGCGGAATATAAGATTCATTTCCTTATCAAATTCCGGCTTTCCCGTATTTAATGCTAAAGTTATTTTTTGTTTTTTTAGCGTTTCGAAAACTTCTCCCGAATGGACAAATGCGGTTCCGTTACTTTCAGAAATCTTTTCTGCATTGTAGGTTTTTGTTCCGATTCCTATGCTCATCCGCGCATCGAGTTTTATATTTTTCAAAAACGCTTTTATCTGAAGTGCTGTCAATAAGGCATCTTCGGGGTTTTTCACTTCCAATTGAAATTGGTCACCACGGTAAATTTCCCAATCAATCGGATTTTTACCTTTTGATTGCAATAATTTCTTTAGGTTTTCAATCCAATCTTCTGATGGAATTTTCCTGGAGTTTACGATGTCTCCCGTAATGATACTCGTCATGATTCGGACATTTATTCTTTTATATATTACCAAATTACGTAATATTTTCTAATATTACCAAATTATGTAATATTTTTAATTATTACATAAATACGTAATAATTTAATTTATTACCAAAATATGTAATAATTTAATACCCTTAAATTAAGAAAAACGATTTCGTAAAAAAGCAATTCTTTAGTATCTTTGGCTTTCTATGGAGCCAATTAAAATTATAGAATGTCCGCGTGATGCGATGCAGGGAATTAAATCTTTTATTCCGGCGGAGCGAAAAGCCTTTTACATCCAGTCGCTTTTGCGCGTTGGTTTTGATACAATTGACTTTGGAAGTTTTGTTTCCCCAAAAGCTATTCCGCAAATGCAGGACACGGCTGAGGTTTTGGCACAACTAGATTTATCGCAAACAAAAAGCAAATTACTTGCAATAATTGCGAATACACAAGGCGCTATTCAGGCTTCACAGCATAAAGAAATCCGGTATTTAGGTTTCCCGTTTTCAATTTCAGAGAACTTTCAAATGCGGAATACACATAAAACCATTGCTGAATCATTGATTACTTTACAGGAAATTTTGGAAATTGCCGATAAGAGTGATAAAGAAGTCGTTGCCTATCTTTCAATGGGATTTGGAAATCCGTATGGCGATCCGTGGAACGTGCAAATAGTAGGCGAGTGGACGGAAAAACTGTCAAATATGGGCGTAAAAATTCTTTCACTTTCAGATACGGTCGGAAGTTCAACACCGGACGTAATTACCTACTTGTTTTCAAATCTTATTCCGCACTATTCCAAAATAGAATTTGGTGCGCATTTACATACAACACCTGAAAAGTGGTTCGAAAAGATTGATGCTGCATACAAAGCCGGCTGTAGGAGATTTGATGGTGCGATTCAGGGATTTGGCGGTTGTCCGATGGCAAAAGATGATTTAACCGGAAATATGCCGACCGAGAAATTACTTTCTTATTTTACGACCCAAAAAGAAAATACGGGAACAAGTCCGATGAGTTTTGAAAGTTCGTATAACGAAGCAACAAAGTTATTTGCCGATTTTCATTAATTAATATTTTTCCACCAGCTTTCGTAAATTTTTGGGGCGGCGAGATTTACTTTTTCTCCGATCATTGGTGTAAGCAATGGAATATTGGCTTCTTTTGCGGCTTCAGTTACTAAAGAAACCGGTTCATCCCAAGCGTGAAGCGCAAGAGAAAATTTTCCCCAATGTACCGGCATCAGCACTTTTGTTTTCAGATCTTTTGCTACAGCCATCATTTCGTTAGGCATTAAATGAATGTTTTTCCAGCTTTGGTTGTATTGTCCGCATTCCACTATTGCCAAATCAAAAGGTCCGAAATCTTCTCCAATTTTTACGAAATGCGAATCGTAGCCGCTGTCACCGCCAAGGAATATTTTTCGAGAAGGTGTTTGCAGTACAAATGACATCCAAAGTGCTTTGTTCCGGGTAAATTTACGTCCTGAAAAATGTCTTGTCGGAGTTGTATGTACCAAGAATCCAGTACCTAAATCGATGGTTTCATTCCAGTCTTTTTCAATGATTATATTTGGATCAAATCCCCAATATTCGAGATGCGCTCCGGTTCCAAGTCCGGTGATTATTGCTTTAACCTTTGGTTTTAATTGTAAAACGGTCTGATAATCCAAATGATCCCAATGGTCATGGGAAATGAATAAGTAATCAATTTCAGGAAAATCAGCCGAGGTATATACATCTGATCCTGCAAAACTTTTCGTTGTAATCGGAATTGGCGAAGCAGCACCGCTAAATACCGGATCAACGAGGAATTTTTTTCCGTCAATTTGCATGAAATAAGACGAATGTCCAAACCAGACAATGACATTTTCATTCGGGCTTAACGAGAGTAAATCGGTTTTTTGTGTCGGAATCGGATTTGAAGGTTTGTTTCTTTTATCTTTTTTAAAAAGGACTTTCCAAAGGACTTTAGACATCGTTTCTCCTTCTGCCAAATCGGGCGTATAACTTAGATTCTGAAATTTTCCATCTCTGTAATTCGGAGAATTCTGAATCTTTTCAAGGCGTTTTCCGGAAGGAAGTTTTCCAAATTTCGGCTGATTCAGGAAAAAGTATATTGCAACATACGCGATTGCCAATAGTAAAATAAGAAGCATAGGATTTCTACAATTAAGAAGGAGTAAAAGTAATTCAAAGTGATTCTTCGATTTTTAATTTAACTTAAATTTCTGAACGTAATCTTTTTAATACAAAAATTATAATCAAAAAAAACGTATATTTGCACGCAATTTAACTACAACTACAAATTGCAATGATCGCACACAACTCAAAGATTATCGGCGAAGGTTTAACTTACGATGACGTCCTTTTAGTTCCCAATTATTCCAACGTACTTCCGCGCGAAGTCAGCATCCAGTCAAAATTCTCCCGAAATATTACACTTAATGTTCCTGTTGTTTCCGCAGCAATGGACACCGTAACTGAAAGTTCCATGGCAATTGCGATGGCGCAGGAAGGCGGAATTGGCGTTCTTCATAAAAACATGACCATCGAGCAGCAAGCTGCAAAAGTGCGTAAAGTAAAACGTGCGGAATCAGGAATGATAATCGATCCGGTAACGCTTCCTATGACAGCAACGGTTTTTGATGCTAAAAGTGCGATGAAGGAATTTGGCATTGGCGGAATTCCTATCGTCGATGAAAACCAGAAACTAAAAGGAATCGTTACCAATCGTGATCTGCGTTTTGAGAAAAACAGCGGGCGTCCGATTGTTGAAATAATGACCAAAGAAAATCTTGTTACAGTTGCCGAAGGTACTTCTTTAGAAGAAGCCGAAGTAATTTTACAAGGACATAAAATTGAAAAATTACCTGTTGTAAACGCCGATTATAAATTAGTCGGTTTAATTACTTTCAGAGATATTACCAAACTTACACAAAAGCCAATTGCTAATAAAGATACTTTTGGACGTCTTCGCGTTGCAGCGGCAATTGGCGTAACCGGCGATGCGGTGCAACGTGCAGAAGCTTTGGTAAATGCCGGTGTTGATGCAATTATAATTGATACAGCCCACGGCCATACAGAAGGTGTAGTGAATGTGTTGAAAGAAGTAAAGTCGAAATTTCCTCAAATCGACGTGATTGTTGGAAACATCGCAACCCCTGAAGCTGCAAAATATCTTGTAGAAAACGGAGCTGATGGCGTAAAAGTTGGAATCGGACCTGGTTCAATCTGTACAACACGAGTTGTTGCCGGTGTTGGATTTCCTCAGTTTTCAGCTGTTTTAGAAGTTGCAGCAGCGATTAAAGGCACAGGAGTTCCGGTAATTGCCGATGGCGGAATTCGTTATACTGGCGATATTCCGAAAGCTATTGCTGCCGGAGCTGATTGCGTAATGTTAGGCTCACTTTTAGCCGGGACGAAAGAATCTCCAGGCGAAACCATCATTTTTGAAGGAAGGAAATTCAAGTCGTATCGCGGAATGGGTTCTGTTGAAGCGATGCAGGAAGGTTCTAAAGATCGTTATTTCCAGGACGTTGAAGACGACGTGAAGAAACTGGTTCCGGAAGGGATTGTTGGTCGTGTTCCGTATAAAGGCGAATTGAATGAAAGCATGCAACAATTTATTGGCGGACTTCGTGCCGGAATGGGTTATTGCGGTTCAAAAGATATCCCGACACTACAGCAAACGGGGCGTTTTATAAGAATTACGTCAAGCGGCATTACAGAAAGCCATCCGCATAATGTGACAATTACTAAAGAAGCGCCAAATTATTCGAGATAATAAATATGACTTAAAAAACCTTCTGTTAGCGCTGAAGGTTTTTTTTTAATCTTTAAAAAATCCGGCTAGTAGTTTTTTACTGCCAACTACCCAAAGTATATCTGATGGTTCTAAAATTATGTGTGATTCCGGATTAAGGATTCGCTTGCGGTTTCGTTCGATTCCTACTACAAGTCCATGTGTTTTTTCACGTATTTGTGATTCGCGAATGCTTTTGCCGATAAACTCTTCGTTTTTTAGCTCAACTTGCTTCAAAACGATATCTGTTTCCACAAATTTCTCTGTGTCGGCATCTTCGTGATGGTCAAGATAAGTACTAAATTCCTGAACCTGATTATCCGTTCCGATCACGCAAATTTCATCTCCTGGAAATAAACGGTCATTTCTTCCAGGAATATTAATCATAATTTCTCCACGCTTAATGAATGCAATATTGATTCCCATTTTTTCACGGATTCCCAATTCTGCAAGAGTTTTCCCGGCGATGTTAGATTCTTTGGCAACTTCAAATGTGGTCATGTGCCCGTCCCATGGCGTTAGGTCGCGTCGGCTTCGGCTCGCCATGACAATTTCTCGTGCATTCAGATTCGAGATGAAATGCTTTTCAATTTTGTGATATTGCTTATTGAGTCGCTTCGGGAAAATAAAATAAATTATCAATGCTACTATCAACGCAATCATAGCGACCACGGGAGAATAAAATGTATTGAGAAGAAAACCCAGATAAAAAAGTGTCAGGATCATTCTTGCTAAAACCAGCATAATGATCTGGCCTCGATATTTCCTTTCGCGCATAAAAATCTCCGTCTGCTTAACCGCAACACGTCGCAACGAAAGTGCCCATAAAAAAGGTGAAATAATAAAGAGCGTAATCAATGCCGCGAGTGCATTCCCAAATTTAGAACTTTCAACTAAAGGATAAATGTATTGCGACGACAGCAAAATTACTGCTACAATAATCACTGAATGGATTACAATTTGTGTAAGATGGGCGCGCAAAACGATTTGCCAGTCGCTTACAGATTTAATTGCTTCTGTGTTTGTGCTGTATTTATCAATGGCTTTTACCCACTTTTTCGGAAGATGTTTTTCCAGGCTTTCAGCAAAAGAAGTAGAATATTTAATCAAGAATGGAGTTGTAAAAGTTGTAATTGCGGAAACGGCAACAACGATTGGGTATAAAAAATCACTGATTACATTCAGCGTCATTCCCAATGTAGCGATGATGAATGAGAATTCCCCGATTTGCGCCAAACTTAGTCCTGTTTGCACGGATTGACGTAACGGTTGGCCTGATAGCAATGCTCCGATTGTCGAACTGAATGATTTTCCGAAAACGGTTACCAATGTGATTATTCCGACAGGTATTGCGTATTCAACGAGCGTGTCAAGATTGATCAACATTCCGACGGATACGAAGAACACCGCGCCAAACAAATCTTTTACCGGCTGAACGAGATGTTCAATTTTTTCAGCCTGTGTCGTTTCTGCAATGATCGACCCCATTATAAATGCACCTAAGGCTGGTGAAAATCCTGCGTTTGAAGCGAGAATTACCATCATTAAACACAAAGCAATTGAGATGATTAATGTCATTTCATTTGTGAGAAGGCTTTTGGTTTTTTTCAACAATGTTGGAATAAAGAAGATACCGCCGACGAACCAAAGTGTTAGGAAAAACAATAATTTTAAGACCGATTGTAATAATTCAACTCCGGAAAACTGCTGGCTCACAGCAATTGTTGAAAGCAAAACCATCATGATAATTGCAACAATATCTTCAACGATCAACGCTCCAAAAACGATACCGGCGAATTTTTTTCCTTTGACATTCAATTCTTCAAAAGCTCTCAGGATGATTGTTGTAGAGGAAATCGAAAGCGTCGCGCCAAGAAAAATACTGTCCATCGTTCCCCAGCCCATCCAATGTCCAATGAGATAACCAAACAAAACCATGAAAACAATTTGGGTTATGGCGGTTATTGATGCTGTGCCGCCGACTTTCATCAGCTTTTTAAAACTAAATTCGAGTCCGAGGCTGAAAAGTAAAAATATAACCCCAATTTCTGCCCAGACTTCAACACTTTTAATGTCTTTTACAGATGGGAAAAAATCAAAATGGTTTCCAGCTAAAAATCCGGCAATTAAATAGCCGAGTACAAGTGGCTGTTTTATTTTTTTAAATAACAATACAGCAACTCCGGCTGTCATCAAAATTAATCCGAGATCACTGATTAATGGTTCAAGATGATGGGTTATTGCTTCGGCGGATTCTAAACTCATGTTTTGATATTCTTAGGGATTTTAAGGATTGTGGTAAGATAAAAAAAAATGTCGTATTAAGAGATATTGGAATGTAAAAGAGGTAAAATTTAAGATAAATTTTACACTTCCTAAAGAGTGTCTAATAGTATAATGTTATTTATATGCAGAATATTTAAGAAACAGTTTATCATCAAATATAACATTCATATTCTGAATTAAACAACTTGAACAGTAGTTATCATTCTATAAAGATTTTTTCATATATTCGTTTTAGTGTTAATTGCTACTTCTCAAGTTAGAACTTTTCAAACCGTCAATAGATTTAATTAACTAATTTACAACGTGCCCAAACCAATTTACTTTTTATACCTGCTTTTCGTTAGTCAGTTCCTGCATGCTCAAATCGAGCAAAATACTTATGAAATGAATACGTTGGATAATTTGCTGACTGACGATGTAAAGAAAGTCATAAGCCGGAATATCCATGATAAGCAAACTGTCTTTCTTGGAGAAGCCGTGCATTACAGCGGTTCTGATTTTCTTGCGAAAGCAGAATTCGTAAAATACTTAGTACTGGAACATGGCTATAAAGACATTGCATTTGAAAGCGATTTCTATGCCTTATTATTCGATCATAGTAAGAGAAACCTTTTCAAAATGTGGAGCATGTCGGATCAATGCAAAGCGCTTATGACATTTCTAAAAGACAATAATGTTACCATTTGGGGCTTTGATAACCAAATGCATTCTTATTACTCGCATAAGAATTTTGCCAACAAGCTTGCGGAATTTTTAACCGGTAAAAGCATTGAAGTCGATAAAAGATTCATTAGTCTTACCGATATTCTCATTAAGAATGGATACAATAGCAGGAAGTTCCTCTCAACTGAGGAAATTACTTATCTAAAAAGCTATGCTTTACAACTATCTGATAACCAATTGGTAAAATCGGATCCTCTCTGGAAACAAATAATAGAAAGCTTTTACAGTACCATTGAAGTTTACACGATCAAGGATAATAATAATGACAAAAAGATTATTACCATACGCGACAAACAAATGGCTAAGAACCTTGATTTTCTCGTAAAGCAGGATAGAAACAGGAAAATGATCGTCTGGCTGGCAAATGCGCACATGTCAAAATGCGACTATGAATACATGGATGGTATGACAATGGGAGCGCAATTCAGGGCGTTAAATCCAAATACTTCCTATCACATTGCATTTGGTTCTATCAAAATGCCACCTGAGAGAACAGAGAAATCAATCATCAGGGCAGCACAAAACAAAAATAACATCTTATACTACTTACCGTCTCTAAATAACAACTATTTCCTCGATGCAGGAAAAATCACAAACGACTTTCCTTTGTTTAAAACTAAGTTGTTTACCCATGGATGGGTTTTCAATATACAGCGCAAAAGAGCCGAGCTGCTAAACCATTATGATGCTTTGGTTTTTATAACCGGTGGTATCGAAGTTTCGTATGAAGGTAAGCCCTAAAGCAATTCCTGCGAATGCTTCATGCAACGTATCATCCCAAGCGCAACCTAACATAAACATGCTTGATACCTTTCTTGTCAGAATCCCGTTCGTCAATTTCGAGGATGTCGGTTAATGATTTGAGCATCGGAGTCAGTTTGTTGAAGCCATAATTCCTCGGGTCAAATTCGGGTTTTTTCCTAACGATCAGATTGCCAACATCACCCAAAAAAGCCCATCCGTCGTCGTCACCAATATCGTCTATGGTTGATTCTATGAGCTGGATTGTCGGCTCGTCTATTATAGATTCAATAGGAGCAAGGACGGGTTCTTCGACTTTTTCTATTGCTTTCTGCAATTGCTTTTCAGAGCTTTTCCCGACTGTCTTACCAACAACTATCTTTTCTGCAGGTTTTGCAACAGGCTTCTTGGCGGCGATTTCAACGACTCTTTTCGCACGCTTTTTTTGCACTGCTCCCTCAAGAACTTCCAGGTAAATAAACTTATCGCAGGCAGCAATCAGCGAGGGTGGCGTTTTCTTTTCACCAATACCAATCACGGTCATACCTGATTCGCGCAAACGAACTGCCAGCCGCGTAAAGTCGCTGTCACTCGAAACAATGCAAAAACCATCCAGTTTCCCGGTATAAAGCAAGTCCATCGCGTCAATGATCAACGCTGAGTCAGATGAATTTTTACCCGCCGTATAACTGTATTGCTGAATAGGAGTAATGGCGTGTTCCAGCAAAACATTCTTCCAGCCAACAGCATTCGGGCGTGTCCAGTCCGCATAAATGCGTTTGGTTGTAGGCGTGCCATATTTGGCTATTTCTTCCATCATGCCTTTTACATTGCTATAAGGAACGTTGTCGGCATCAATGAGTACTGCTAGTTTTAGTCCGGAGGTGTTGTTGCGCATTTGTAGGTCTGATTTTGTAGTCCTCAAAATTAATCAAAATTGTAATCGCTTTTACAGCAAGACTACATATACCTATATATGAGTATTTCATAATAGTATCTATCATAGTATATTTGTCGACTAAACCAATACTATGAGAACAAAGCATCTCTTTTTCACCATTTTACTTTTTGTCATCGGGAACCTGACTTTTGCACAGGACAACACCGTTACCATTGAGTCGGCAATCGCAGATCGTTTTAGTACGCTGCTTGAAGCATTGATGCTCGACGGAAAGCTGTCTGAATCCGAAGCCCGCATTTATATCGAAGCCGTTTTCGACTATGATGAAGCCGTTATAAAGCACATCAATACCATCAGCGTGCAGCCTTTTATCGACAAGATCAAGACCGGTACATTCAATGTAGACGAGATTAATCGTAACCTCATTGAAGCTGTTCCCGAAACCTACCGCCAGCAATTACTCAAGAATCCCAACTACCTGGGTTGGCAGATTGGTCGCGAGATGAACAACGGTCGTATTTCTGCACAATCAATATCTGCAGTTACCAACATGATCTTGGATGGAATCAAAAACAACCAGCGCAACAAAGCCATCATTCAAAAGCTGCAAGCCATTACGCCAACGCGTGCCATTCTTGCCGAAAAGTCGGCGGCTACTCCAAAACTTACCGTGGTTAACGATAAATCCAACCTTAAAAACTGGAAAATAAACCCTGAGAAAACCAAGCCGAATGCGTCCAATAATAATACAACCTATAATAAAGTAGTGATTGATAACGGTATGGTCGTGTTCGAATCAAGCGTAATGGGATATGCCGACCAATTTCAGAACACGTACCGAAACATCGAGAAGTTCGACTTTTCAAAGGATTTCCGGATCACGATAAAAGGGCAATTGCATCCGTTTACATATAAGAAAGTTGCTTATAACACGAGCTATTTCTCTATTAAATTGGGTGATATGTATAAGATTGACGTTTGTGCAACCTATACCGCAGTGTATGAAGATGTCACTGATGTCTCGTCTATCTCTATAAAGTTGCCGGCAGCCGAGTTTCTCCCTGAGTACGGAAAGTTCACCTATGAAGATGTATTGTTCTTTACCAAGAAACCAAACGTGTCCACATTCATCAATAAAATGAATAAGGCATACAAGAAAGTAGCCGCTACCGAGAATCCGAACTTCAATTACAGCAATGGTTTCGAGTTTGTAATAGAGAACCACGGCGGCGTACTCACGTTTCTTACCAACGGTATCGACCTTGGGTTGAAGCAGGCAATGGGTTATCTTCCAAATAAATACTCGTTTGATATTAAGGGGGATACCGATATGATCACGAAGATAGAATCCATGAAACTTGAACACTTATAACAACCTTCCAAGATGAAAAACACTATACAATACGTTGCGCTAACCATCCTTTTAAGCTGCGGATTCGTTGGAAATGCCCAGCAGGCCGACAAGTTCCTCGAAAGCAAAATCTACCAGGAATACGGTACGATGCTTGAAACGTTGATGAAAGGCAACAGCATTACCAAAGAAAACGCGGTCAAGTACCTTGAAGTCGTACTTGATTTTGATGAAACCGCAACCAGTAACATACAATTAGCCGACTTTGATAACAAGCTCAACCAACTCAAGCTCGCCAGTAAAGGCAAGCTGAGCCAACAGGATTTCATGACGGCGTTGAACGGAAACCTGCTTACATTATTACCACCCGCATCGCGCCAGCAAATGGCAGCTACCATGGAAGCACAGCTTCGGGTGAGCGGTATGATGAGCGAACTAGAGTCGGGGAAGCTTGGCGTGAACACGCTTTCACTTGTGGGTGACCTGTTTGCTGACATCAGGGCTAACAGGGCTGAAAGACTCCGCAAGGAAGAAATAGCGCGAAAACTCTCTTATGTTACGCCAACGCTAAGCATGATCAAGGCCGCTGATACCGCTGCCTATAAAAAACTAAAAATTATTGATGAGGTTGATTCAGCCGAGAATTGGATAGCATTCAACAATCCGCGGATTCTCCAGGATGGCGATCCTGAAACCGGCTCTACCAACTATGCTGTCCTCAAAAACGGATATCTAACCCTTAGCGATCCCTATAAAATCAGCGACAAGCAGCTGCTTTATTTTGACATCCTGCGTTGCTACAAGAATCCGGAGCAGTTTGATTTCTCGAAAGATTTCGCGATGACCTTATACTTCAAGCTAAATGATAAAGTAAACAATATCTTCAATATCGAGATTGGTAAAGGCTACCACTTATCTATCATGCGTAATTACAATGGCCCGGGGCGTTTTTACCTGATGACCCCTAATAAATATACCACTACCGATAAGTATGGAAAGATGGTTGGTACAAATTTAGAAGGCGTTAAGCGATTCAGTGAAGATATTGATAAACAACTAAATATCTCACGGTTTGGCGACGCTTATACATCACGCATATACTACTCAAAAAAGGCATTGGCACAACCGGATGAGGTGCTGAAAGTGACCATCATCAAGAAAGGAAGTGTCTTTACAGCCAAATTCAACGATCTTCCGGGTGAAATGAGCACGACAGTTGAGTATTTCCCTGACAAGTATTCACTAGGCTTTAGCGCTAAGAGCGAATCAAGGACGGGTTCTGTATCCGAGATCCACAAGCTCGAACTCGAGCATTTATAGTATCCATTCATTAATTCATAAAGCAGACAAGCCATGCAAACAATCAGACGTTATATTATAGTATCAGTCCTTTTAAGCTGCGGATTCGTTGGAAATGCCCAGCAGGCCGACAAGATCCTCGAAAGCAAAATCTACCAGGATTATGGTACGATGCTCGAAACTCTGATGAAAGGCAACAGCATTTCGAAGGAGAATGCGGTCAAATACCTTGAAACCGTACTTAATTTTGACGAAAATGCAACGAGTGGCATTCAGTTAACCGACTTTGATACTAAACTCAATCAACTGAAACTTGCCAGCAAAGGAAAGCTGAGCCAGCAGGATTTCATGACGGCTTTAAATGGAAACCTGCTTACATTGTTGCCACCGGCATCGCGCCAGCAAATGGTATCCAACCTCGAAGTCCAGATGCGGCTGAACAGTGTGGCAGGCGAATTAAAGTCGGGGCAAATTGGTGTAAACACACTTTCTCTCATGAGCGATCTGATTGCCGATATCGGAGCTAACAAACAGGCAAAGCTTAAAAGAGAAGCCGCGGCACAAAAACTTGCACAACTTACGCCCACGCTAACCATGCTCAAAGCAGCCGATACCGTTGCATATACCAAACTCAAGATTATAGATGAGGTAGATTCGCCCCTAAATTGGATTACCCTCAACAATCCGCCGATACTGCAAGAGGGCGACCCGCAAACCACTTCAACCAATCATGCTATACTGCAGAATGGTGCTTTAACGCTCAGTGATCCCTATAAATTATTTGACAAACAGCTTTTCTCGTTCGATATACTGCGCTGCTACAAAAATCCGCAGCAGTTCGATTTCTCGAAAGACTTCGCAATGACACTCTATTTCAAGATGAGCGATAACAACAACCTTTACTTTAACATACAAATAGGCAAGGGGTATCATGTATTCGTGATCCGTAATTATGACGGGGGCAACCGCTTCCACATTCAATCGCCTATTGGTTATCAAACAACCGAAAAGTATGGTAACTTAATTCCGCTCAAGGACGAGACAGTAAAGAAATCATCAGCGACTGTTGATAAAGAATTAGGGATTAAGCAATTCAACAACTCCCATTTCTCTACTTTATTCTTTCCTAAAAAGTCGGTTGCCGATCATAACGGCATGCTAAAGCTTCATGTTGTTAAGAAAGGAAACGTGTTTACGGTTAAATTCAACGATCTTCCGGGAGAAATAAGCACTACAGTAAATTATTTTCCCGACAAGTATTTCCTGGGCTTCAGTGCAAAAAGTCCGTTCGGCAGAGGCACCTCTACCGAAATCCACAAGCTCGAACTCGAGCACTTATAGCAGGTATAGCACCCATAAGTAAATTAATTGCCATAACGTTTGGATGATTAGTAACTATATAGTACTTTAGATTTTATTTTACTATTTATTAACCTAACACATTAACCAAATGAACGTTAAGTACAAACTTATTGAGAAAGCACAACCTGGAGTTGCAGGCGGTGGAACAAAGAAATGGTATGCCCAGATCATCAATGACAATGAGCTTACCACAGATGGACTTGCAAAGTCAATCGAGAAATTTAGCGCGTTGAGCGAACCGGACATTAAGGGAGTGATAATCGCACTTGAAAACCTGTTGCAGGAAGCCTTTGCCGAAGGAAGGATTGTTAAGCTGGATAAATTAGGGACATTTTATCCCACACTCAGCAGTGAAGGCGTTGCAAATAAGGACGAATTTAATGCAGATTCACACATTAAAGGCATGAAAATCAATTTTCGTCCCGGTACGCGCATTACTACTAGTATGAAAAGCGCAACATTTAAACGTAAATAAAATACCAAGCTTGGTAAAGATACTTACCAAGCTTGCTAATGCTCTCTGCCAAGCTTGGTAACTCGACTTACCAAGCTTGGTTTTTTATGAACCTGCTGTGACGCGAAATACTGTACTTTTCTACCTAGCCTTTGCGTCGCTATGGCGCCAAACAGAGAAGCGCTCCTTTCATACTATCTGTTATTAGGATACTGGCCTTAGACTGTGGCAGGCGGGCATCCTCATACGGTCTTTTTAGAACAAAAGTTCCTTTGTCAAATGCCATGGGACGCGCAGGCTGGGACCCATCATCCGAAGACTCCGCAAAATGAAATGCTGTTTGAGCGAAAGCGAGTTCATTTCATTTAGGAGGCAAGGATAAGATGGGTAGCCGAGCGCCCGAGGCTTGAACTTTTGTTTCTTTTGTTTCAAGACAAAAGAAAAAACTATCAGACAAATAAGAAGTGAATAAGGAAAATAAAAGCCACATTCATTTCAACACAAAAGAAAATATTTCTCATCACAAAGAAGAATACTATACAATACACTTAAACGTAAGTTTATACATAAAAATCCTCACATCATTTTCCCATATTATATGGTTACCAAACAATAAATACTTATTTTTGCCACGTTTAAAACACAAAAGAATCATGGTAAAAGATTTATTCGAAAGAATCCAAAACAATAAAGGCCCATTAGGAAAGTGGGCATCCCAGGCAGAAGGTTACTACGTATTCCCAAAACTTGAAGGCGATCTTGGCCCAAGAATGACCTTTCACGGAAAAGAAATCCTAAACTGGAGCATCAACGATTATCTGGGGCTGGCGAACCATCCAGAGGTTAGGCAAGCCGATACCGATGCCGCGATTAAGTATGGTGCTGCCTATCCGATGGGCGCGCGCATGATGAGCGGGCAGACCGACGCACACGAGCAATTGGAGAATGAGCTGGCTGAATTTGTAATGAAAGAATCGGCATACCTGCTCAACTTCGGTTACCAGGGTATGGTGTCTATAATCGACGCGCTGGTTACTAAAAACGACATTATCGTATACGACGTAGATTCGCATGCCTGTATCATCGACGGTGTACGCCTTCACATGGGCAAGCGTTTTACCTACAAGCACAATGACCTGGAGAGCATGGAGAAGAACCTGCAGCGTGCCACTAAGATGGCAGAGGAAACCGGAGGCGGAATCCTTTTCATTACCGAAGGCGTTTTCGGGATGCGCGGACAGCAGGGAAAACTGAAGGAGATAGCTGAATTCAAGAAGAAATATAACTTCCGTTTATTGGTTGACGACGCGCACGGTTTCGGGACTTTGGGTAAAACCGGAGCAGGAGCAGGCGAGGAGCAGGGCGTACAGGACGAGATTGACGTGTATTTCTCGACTTTCGCAAAATCAATGGCAAACATCGGGGCATTCGTAGCTGCGGATAAAGACATTATCGATTACCTGAAATACAATTTGCGTTCGCAGATGTTCGCAAAATCACTACCGATGATCCAGACAGTTGGCTCGCTAAAGCGCCTTCAGATGCTGCGCACGATGCCGGAACTGAAAGACAAGCTTTGGGAAAACGTAAACGCGTTACAGGGCGGGCTTAAGGCAAGAGGTTTCGACATTGGCGATACCAATACCTGCGTAACACCGGTGTACCTGAACGGAAGCATTCCGGAAGCGATGATGCTGGTAAACGACCTTAGGGAGAATTATAGCATCTTCCTTTCAATCGTGGTATATCCTGTTATCCCGAAAGGTATCATATTATTGCGTATGATCCCGACGGCTTCGCATACATTGTCAGACATCAACGAAACACTTGATGCTTTTGAAGCCGTAAGAGAGAAGCTTACAAACGGGACTTACCTGAAACTTGCCGGCGAGAAAACCGTTGATGTTTCCTAAATAAAGTAGTTTGTTATTAAGCATAATGAAGCCTTCTTTAACCGGAAGGCTTTTTTTGATTCAAATATAATCGTATCTTTAGTTCACTAATCAAATACTACAAATACCAATGAAGAAACTAGTTTTATTATGCGCAATATTCCTGACTACTATGGTTTCCTGCAAAAAGGAGGCAACATCAGAAGTTGATGGAGATGTGGTAGATGCCCCAAAAAAGCCTGAACTGACACAAGTATGTTATGAAGGAATACTTAAAAACGATACTATTACAATGCAGCTGAGCATGACTGGAACAGATGTAAGATCAGGAGAATTAAAGTACAACTTTTTTGAGAAAGACAAGAACACCGGGCACATATCAGATATCAGGCAAGCCGGAGATACTTTATTGGCGAACTATGCATTCCTTTCTGAAGGCAAGATGTCGTATCGTGAAGTAGTATTCCTGCGAAAAGGAAACATATTGATTGAAGGCTATGGAGACGTAGAAGCCGACAGTACAGGAAAAATGATATTTAAAGACAAGAAGAAGATATTCTTTGATAGCAAAACAATACTCGCGAAAATAAATTGCAAGTAACTTAAAAAGCTCCGATTGGAGCTTTTTTTAGTTATGATTAGTGAGGTATGTTTTCACTGAGATTTATTAGAAAACGTATAAAAACTTTGTGTGTCTCTGCGTAATTTGTTGTGTGTCTTTGTGAAACCCCACACATCGCCCAAATCCCTACAACGCCCTACGAAAGGTTTTTCTCTTGCAATGAATAAGCGGATCGAAGTTTTTCCATATCTGATGAATGGCAGTATTCTCGGCTAATTCAGGCGTGCGAACACAGGTTTTGATGCCTTTCTTGGTAAAAGTCTCGTAGTACTCATTAAAGATCACTGCTGTTACGCCTTTATTATGATAGTCCGGATGAACGCCAATTAAATAGAAGACTACTTCCTTGCTAAACTTCCTTGCCCACAGCATGTGCAGGAATCCAAACGGGAACAGCTTTCCTTTGGCCTTCTGTAAAGCATGTGAAAATCCCGGCATTACGATCGCAAAAGCGATTAGCTTACCGTCTTTATCTTCTACATACTTTATGTATTCCGGATTGATGAAGTTGATATATTTCTTCTTGAAGTATTCTTTTTGAACATCGGAAATGGCTACAAACGACGAAAGCTGCGCATACGATTCGTTAAACAAATCGAACATCTTGTCAACATAAGGCATAACGTCTTTGGTTGCCGTAAAGTTAATTGGCTTGATCTGGTAGCGTTTTTTTATAAGCTCCTGTGCTTTCTTGAAATATACCGGCTTTACGTTCTCAAACGGAAACTTGCTCTCGATGTATTCCTTTTCAGTAACATAGCCCAGTTGCTCCAGATGCTCTACATAATAGGCGTGGTTGTACCAGGTTATCATGGTTCCGATCTGGTCGAAGCCTTCGGTCAATACGCCCACTTTATCAAGGTTAGAGAAACCCATCGGGCCTTCTACATATTCAAGGCTGTTTTTTCGGCCGAGTTCATATACTTTGCCGAGGAGTGCTTTTGTGACTTCAATGTCGTCGATCATGTCGAACCATCCAAAGCGGACTTTTTTCTTTCCCTGATCTTTGACTTCAGCCCAGTTGATGATTGCGGCTATGCGTCCAACGATCTCATTGTTGCGATAGGCAAGATAGAAGTATGCTTCGGCGTTATCAAACGCAGGGTTTTTGGTTTTATCAAAGGTTTCGAGTTCATCTGCAATCAATGGCGGAACCCAATACGGATTGTCTTTGTAAAGTTTAAATGGAAACTTAATGTAATCGGTAAGCAGCTCTTTTGTATTGGCTTCAACAATGCTAATCATTATGGGTTTGTTTTTTCCGGTTCAACAGCATCCTTGCGCTTGTTCTTTTTATCCTTGCCTTTTTTGTCTTTATCCTTGTCGCCTTTGTTCTTGCCACTGCGGATCAGGACTGGCTTGTAGTTTTTATCAAAACGCCACGAAAGTCCAACAGCGCCATAAAATATATAAGGCGTGTTCTTCATGTTAGTAGTTAGTGAACCGTCGATCTGAATGTTTTCACGGATAAGATACGCGGCTCCGCCTCTGAGCAAAGCATCCGCATAGAAGTCGCTTTTGTAGCCCTGGTTTTCTATGAACGCTGACCACTTTTCGTTGATACCTTTGGTCAAAGTAACAACATAGCCAAAACTTGGAAAATCAGTAGTCACTTTATCGGCGATGATATTGGTCACAAGCACGAAACCACCTGAGAATTGATTCTGGGCGATAACAGCAAGCTTTGGACTGATAGTTGGGTCAGTCTCAAAAGTAAACGGGTTGTTAAAGTTGAGGTTCACACCGCCATATACGGCAACAGCCGGAATAAATTCTCTCCATTTGAACCTGTGGTTGGCTTTCCAGCTATAGATGTTTACTTTTTCTTCGTAGTTTTTGTGCGGATCATAAATGAGATATTTGGCTCCGATGGTTGTTTGCTTCAGGGCACTTCGGTTCTCTATCCCGAAAGGTGAAGTAAATTGGTCGGCTTGGTATTGTAGCTCCATATTGAATTCGAGCTGCTCAAGAAACATTCCATAGCGGAGATTGAGATCAAGACCAAATCCTCCCGTTTGTGTGCCAAGCAATTCATGCTTTTCATGAATGCCGTAAATTCCGGATTCGATTTGAAATACACTTTGCCCGACCGAAAACGCCGACTGGGATTCGCCCGGGCGGTTAGAATTAATCACGTCTGTATATTGCGCTACAGCAGGGCAGGTGGCCATTGCAATGATGGTAAAAGCTAAATATTTGATTTTGAACATAGTTGATTGTTTTGCTGTGAAATGCTTCAATGCTATCCAAATGTACTATAATTTATTATTTATTTAAGAACGTTATTTTAATTTTAACCGTTGTAATCATTAAATTTGAAAAATTTTATTACTATGCAGACAGCAAATTTCGAAACACTTTTAAAAACGATATTCTACATATTAGTCTTTTATTATGTATTTAAGTTTTTGGCAAAACTGTTCCTGCCGGTCTTGGTTAAGAAAGTAGTTCAGAAGGCAGGAGAGAATTTTCAGCAACAATACCAACAGCAGCAACAACCGCAAAACAGCGGTAATACCACTTATACTACACCAAAATCTGCCAGGCCACGCGAAACCAAAAAAGTAGGGGAATACGTGGATTATGAAGAAATTGATTAAGTTTGCAGTAGCAGGTTTCGGGATGCGCTTGTATTCCGGACTTATAAACTTTAAACTAGATTGATGAAATTCCTAAACAGATTCTATCCCCATTTATTAGCCATCTTTGGCTTTGTAGTCGTTGCCATTATTTATTTCTATCCTGTTCTGCAGGGAAAAGAACTTTATCAGTCTGATATTGCTCAATATACGGGAATGGCAAAGGAACAGAATGATTTCCGGGCTACTGAAAAAACAGAACCTTATTGGACAAATTCAGCCTTTGGTGGAATGCCGACATACCAGCTCGGAGCGAATTATCCGCATAATTACGTAAAGAAATTAGACGGCGTCCTGCGGTTTTTACCACGTCCTGCTGATTATCTGTTTTTATATTTCCTGGGTTTCTACGGATTATTATTGGTTTTAAAAACCGATCCGCTAAAAGCTTTTATCGGAGCTTTGGCATTTGGATTCTCAACGTACCTTATTATTATATTCGGTGCCGGGCACAATGCCAAGGCGCACGCGATTGCTTATATGCCGCTGGTCATCGCCGGAGTCATATTGGTTTTCAGGAAACGGTACATATTGGGTGGCTTTCTCACGCTCTTTGCAACCGCTTTGGAAATCAATGCGAATCACTTTCAGATGACGTATTACCTGTTGATGTTACTTTTGATTATCGGGATTTACTACGTATATCAGTTCATCAAAGAAAAAGATTTTAAGTCTTTACTAACGATAGGTGGTGTTTTCGCCATTGCCGGAATTCTTGCCATCGGAGCAAATGCAACCAATTTAATGGCAACAGCTGAGTATGCGGATTTCAGTATGCGCGGCAAAAGCGAGCTTACTTTTAATGCTGATGGTTCCAAGAATACCACGACATCATCCATGGATTATGGATACATTACGGAATACAGCTACGGAATTGCTGAAAGCTTTAACCTGATTGCTCCGCGATTATTCGGAGGTTCAAATAATCAGGCGTTAGGAAAAGATTCTAATGTCGTTCAATTTCTTCAAACGCAGCAAATCGCAGAAGGTCAATATATTTCAGAAGCCCAGGCAATAGAATACGCTTCGGGCGGAATGCCGACGTATTGGGGCGACCAGCCAATTGTTTCCGGACCGGCTTATATTGGAGCGATTGTATTTTTCCTGGCAATCTTCGCCTTATTTAATGACAAGCGAAAACTCAAATATGCATTTCTCGCAGGAGCAATTCTGACATTGTTTCTTTCATGGGGAAAAAACTTTCCGGCACTGACAAACTTCTTTATCGATTATGTGCCGATGTATGATAAATTCCGTGCCGTTTCCTCAATTCAGGTAATTTTAGAATTGTGCCTTCCGGTATTAGCGATCATGGGATTGCAGAGTTTCTTCAAGACTGAAAAGGACGAACAATGGAAATCACTTTGGAAATCTGGAGCAGTTGCTTTAGGGCTGATTGCGATATTGTTCGTATTTAAAGGAATGTTCAACTTTACATCTATAAATGACGATGCGATTGTTAAATCTATGGATCCTGCATTTTTGGAAGCTCTGAAAGCAGACCGAAAAGCAATGTACTCATCGGATTTAATTCGCTCATTTTTATTGATTGCTGCTGCTTTTCTAATCTTATGGCTGAATATCAAAAATAAGCTTTCACAAACTTTCGCAGTAATTTTGGTAGGAATAGTAATGATTGGTGATTTGGTGGCGATTGATAAAAATTATGTTGATGCCAAAGCGTTCGTAAGCAAGAATGAAGTGCGCGAACCCTTTCAGGCAACTGATGCAGACAAAGCCATTTTGCAAGATACGACTACATTTAGAGTATATGATATTCAAGGAAGATTGCAGGGAAGAACGTCGTATTTTCATAAAGCGGTTGGCGGTTACAGCGCAGTGAGACCAAGGCGCATGGATCAGATTTTTGACTATCAGGTTGAGAAAAACCTGAAAGACTTGGGAAGTTCAATTGACCCTAAAACAATGTCATTGTCGGCAAATATTCCGATTCTGGATGCGTTGAACGTAAAATATATCCTTGTTCCGGTTGAAGGAGGAAGCGTACCTATTTCCAATCCGCACATCAATGGGAATGCCTGGTTCGTAAACGAAATAAAGTTTGTCAATTCTGCAGATGAAGAAATGAAAGCTTTGGATAAAACGGATTTAAAGAAAGTTGCGGTAGTCAACCAATATGAATTTGGTTCACGTTTTAAGAACAATAAAAGTAAATTTCAAGTTGACAGCTTGGCAGAAATCAAACTTGTTACATACAAACCAAATTACATTAAATATACTTCGGATAACACAAATGATGGATTAGCAGTATTTTCTGAAATGTATTATCCAAAAGGATGGAATGTTTATATTGATGGAAATAAGAAAAGTGATTTCAGAGTAGATTATGTATTACGCTCAACTGAAATTCCAGCCGGAAAGCACACTATTGAATTCAAGTTTGAGCCGGAAGTTGTCAAAACGGGAAGCACAATTGCATTAGTTACATCAATACTGATTTTAGTTTTGCTTATTAGTGGAATTTATTTCGAAAACCGGAAAAAGAAAATCGCCGAAACTTCGTAAGGCTCAACATGAAAAAAGTACTTATCATAACTTATTATTGGCCGCCAGCTGGTGGTCCGGGCGTTCAGCGCTGGCTTAAGTTTGTTAAGTATTTACCTGATTTTGGCATTCAGCCGATTGTGTATATTCCCGAAAATCCTACTTATCCGATTATTGACGACGGATTGGCAGATGACATTTCGCCGAAGGCTATTATCCTTAAAAACAAGATTAGGGAACCTTATGGATTGGCATCTGTTTTTTCAAAAAATAAAACACAAAAAATTAGCTCCGGAATCATTCCGAGTCAAAAAAAACAATCACTTTTAGAGCGATCATTACTTTGGATACGCGGTAATATTTTCATTCCCGATGCCCGATTTTTATGGGTAAAGCCATCGGTGAAATACTTGTCAGAATACATCAAGGAACATGATATAGATACGATTATTACATCCGGCCCTCCGCATAGCTTGCATCTGATCGGAATGGAATTAAAGGAGAAATTGCCAGTCAAATGGTTCGCAGATTTCCGTGATCCGTGGACGACAATTGGCTATCATAAAGCGCTAAAATTGTCGACATACGCTTCAAAGAAGCATAAGATTTTAGAAAGCAAAGTATTAAATACAGCCGATGTTATTATTGTAACAAGCGCCACTACAAAAACGGAGTTTGAAGTATTGACAACGAAACCAATTGAAGTCATTACAAATGGTTTTGATGTTGAGAAAGTGTCTCCGCAAAAACTGGATGAAAAATTCACATTGGCGCATATCGGTTCATTTCTGTCGGAAAGAAATCCGCAGATTTTATGGGAAATTTTGCTGGAGTTAACATCTGTAAACACCGAATTCGCATCCGATTTTGAGTTGAAGTTAATAGGAAAAGTAAGCCAGGAAGTTTTGGATTCAATTGCAAAATATGGTTTAATGAATTTTGTAAATAACTTAGGGTATTTATCTCATAAAGAATCAATTGAGTATCAAAAGAAGTCACAAGTACTTTTAATTATCGAAATTAATTCTGAAGACACAAAAAGCATAATCCCTGGAAAGCTTTTTGAATACATGGTTTCAGAAAGGCCCATTATCGGGATTGGTCCAAATGGTTCCGATTTCGCATCGATTTTAAAAGAAACAAATACAGGAGTTTTCTTTACATATGATGAAAAAGAGAAATTGAAAAGTCAAATACTATCGCATTATGAAAGCTATAAATCTGACAACTTAAACGTTCATGCAATTGGTTTAAATCAGTTCTCGCGAAAAAGTTTAACCGAGAAATTATCAAAACTGCTCAAAAGCGATTCTCAAAAACAATTTGACTAATGGGAATCGTATTACGACAATCGGCGGCAAATACAATAATCACTTACTTCGGATTTGGGATTGGCGCTATAAATACGCTTTTTCTTTACACTTCATTTTTAGGTGAAGAATATTTCGGAATAGTTTCGGTTGTACTTCCCGCTGCTAATATACTCATGCCGCTTCTCGCATTTGGCGTTCACAGTACGATGATCCGTTTTTATTCGCATTGCCGCTCAGAAGAGGAACGGGAAAGTTTCCTGAGCTTTATGATGATTATGCCGTTACTGTTAATCATTCCGGTGTTAGGTGGATTGTATCTGTTTCAGGAGCAAATTACCGAACCAATGCTTCAAAAGAATCCGGTTTTAGCACCGTTCCTTTGGCTGATTCCGGTAATTGGAATCTTAATGGCGTACTTCGAAATTTTTTATGCCTGGGTAAAAATCCATATGAAATCGGTATTTGGAAATTTTATCAGTGAAGTCGTTGTTCGTATGACGATTACGGTATTACTATTGGCGGTCTATTTCGGATGGATGGAGAAAGATACTTTCATTTATAGTTTACTTGGAGCTTATGGATTACAGTTTTTAGCCATGATATCTATGCTTTTTATGTAAAAGCTCCGGTTTTCTCTTTTTCAATTCCTCATAATGCAAAAGAGATTTTCCAATATTCATTTTTTATCTTATTCTCCGGAAGTATCGCTTTTTTACTTTTAGAAGTCGACAAGGTTTTAATTCCACGTTATCTGAAAGTAAATTACGCCGGTGTTTATGCAATCGCAGGTTTTATCGCAACCGTTATTGTTGTGCCCAGTCGTGCCATGCTTCAAATCATTTATCCGATTACGGTCAAACTGATGAGCGAAAACAAAATGGATGAACTTAACGATCTTTATAAAAAAAGCGCGATTAATCTTCAGGTTGTTGGCGGATTGATCATGTTATGCATTTTTCTGAATATTGGTCAGATGTATAAGATTATTCCCGGCGATCATGAATCAGGAATGTTGACAGTTTTTCTTGTTGGTTTGGCGAAGTTTTATGATGTAATTCTCGGCAATAACAATGCGATTCTTCTGAATACGAAATATTACCGATGGGTTTTATTTATGGGATTGTTACTTGTAATTATGATCATCGGACTAAATATGGTGCTGATTCCAATTTACGGAATCAACGGATCGGCAATTGCAACCTTACTTTCGATAATCGTTTACAATACAATCAAGCTCTTGTTCGTAGTCAAAAAGATGAATTTATTTCCGTTTACGATAAACACGGTTAAATCTTTTGGAATCATCGTAATAATTTTTGTAACGTTCTATTTTTGGAATTTTAATTTCCATCCGATCATCAATATTATCCTAAAATCAGGCTTAATAGCTATTACATACATCGGAATAAACTATAAACTGAAAATTTCAACAGAAATAAACGATCTGATAGATCAAACGGTTAGCCGATATATCAGGAAGGCATAAAAAAATCCCGCCATTTCTGACGGGATAACCAAAACAACCTAACCAACTATTTATTTTCTAATACTTTTTTCTTCAATTTTTGCTTTTGTGCCATCAGCTTTATAGTAGTAATAATCACTTTCATTGTAGCTGCTTCCACTATTGTGATTTCCGTTGTTGTAAGCATATCCGCTGTTGTAACCTTTTACTTGCCCTATGTAATCTACTATTTGGCCGCGTCTGTCGTAAAGTATTTTTAAATTTCCAACCTGAGCTAAAGCAAATCGGTTATAAGTCATATAAACAGTTCCAATTCTTTTAATCCTGTCGTTTGCGTCATAGTTCATAAATACGCTTCCAATTCGACGGATTCTTCCTTGCCTGTCGTGCTCAATTTTCACACCGCCAAGTGCTATTGTTGCCGGAGCGCCATATGTTTTATTTGTAGTTCGTCTGCCGCTTTTATAATACATTTCTCCTTGAGAAGGTTCTGTATTAAAATCAAATTGGCCGTCAGCAAAAATATAAAACTCAATGCCTCTTTCGATGAAAACGATTGGTTCGGCATTGTTATAGCGAACGTTGTTTTCGAATGTTTCGGCAACATTAATTATTGCCATCGCATTTGCGTTAATTCCAAAAAGAATAACCGCTGCTAAAAAAGTAATTTTTTTCATGATCAATAAAATTTGAGTTTGCCTACTCGTTTGCTTTTCGGCTTTCGCATTCCTAATTTTTTAGGATATTTCGATGATTCCAATTTGTGTGCCAAAAAATATTTAATAGCTTTATTAAATTAATTACAATATCGTAAATTGGATGGAAAGTGATTTGCCATAACTTTAAAATCAACTGATTTATTGAAGATTATAGGTTCATTTAAACTAAATTTAGTCTCAGAAAAATATTTTAAAATGAAAGAAAATAAAAAACAAGGAGCTGGAGTTTTCGAAAAGTTCGCCTCAAAAGTTACCAAAGCTACCGGAAGTACACCGGCTTTTCTAACGGCATTTGCGATCGTAATAATTTGGGCGGTTAGTGGTCCGTTTTTCAACTATTCCGAAACATGGCAGTTGGTTATCAATACGGGAACGACGATTATAACTTTTCTGATGGTTTTCCTGATTCAAAAAGCACAAAACAAAGATTCGATGGCGATTCAGCTAAAACTCAACGAACTCGTGGCATCACACGAATTAGCGAGTAATCGTTTGGTTGATGTGGAGGATTTATCGGAAGCTGAAATGAAAGTTCTCCAAAACTATTACGTGCTTTTAAGTCAGCTTTCCAAAAAAGAAGAAAATCTACAGGTTTCACACTCCATCGATGAAGCTAAGGAACAGCATAAGGAGAAAAAACAAAAAAGATCGCTACACTGAAAGAATCAAGATAAGACATGGGAAGAATTGCTACTGATGTATCGAGAATACTTTAGTAAATATTCTTTGCTCTGGCAGTACAACGGTCTTGATTCTTTTATCTATAACTTTTCTTTCAAATATTTACCGGTAATCGATTCCTTATTTTTTACAATTTCCTCCGGAGTTCCAACAGCAAGTAGCTTTCCACCGTTTTCACCGCCTTCAGGTCCAAGATCGATAATCCAGTCGGCACATTTAATCAAATCAAGGTTGTGTTCAATCACGATAATCGAATGTCCCTTATCAATAAGCGCATCAAATGAAGCCAGTAATTTTTTAATGTCGTGGAAATGCAAACCCGTTGTTGGTTCGTCAAAAACAAATAAAGCCTTGTCTTTTGTACTTCCTTTTACCAAAAACGAAGCAAGTTTTATACGTTGCGCTTCACCGCCGGAAAGAGTAGAAGAGGACTGTCCCAATTGTACATAACCCAATCCAACATCCTGTAATGGTTGAAGCTTCTGTGTGATTTTTGTCTGTTTTGCATCAGTGAAAAATGCCACAGCGTCGTCAATTGTCATGGTTAAAATATCATCGATATTCTTTCCTTCAAAATATACTTCGAGAATTTCTTTCTTAAAGCGCTTTCCGTTACATGCATCGCAAGGTAATTGTACATCGGCCATAAAAACCATTTCAACATTGATTGAGCCTTCACCTTTACAGGTTTCGCATCTTCCTCCGTCAACATTAAAGGAAAAATGTTTTGGTTGATAACCGCGAATTTTCGACAGTTTTTCTTTGGCATACAAATCACGGATATCATCGTAAGCTTTGATATAGGTAACCGGATTTGAACGTGAACTTCTTCCGATCGGGTTTTGGTCTACATATTCGATATGCTGGATTTTATGGTAATATCCGCGCATTTCGGTAAACTGTCCTGCTTTTTCTCCAATCCCTTCGATCTTTTTCTGCATAGCCGGAAAAAGTATTTTCTTGACAAGCGTACTTTTTCCACTTCCTGAAACTCCGGTAATGACGGTAAGCACTTCCAATGGAAACCGTACATCTACATTCTGCAGGTTGTTTTCACGGGCACCAAGGATTTCTATATAAGTTCCGGATTTTCTTCTGGTTCGCGGTACTTTGATTTCAAGTTCGCCATTCAGGTATTTAGATGTTAGGGAATCCGATTTTAAAATCGTTTCATAATCGCCTTGCGCAACCAAATGACCACCATTTGTACCGGCTTCCGGGCCAATATCGATAATCATATCGGCGGCTTTCATGACATCTTCATCATGCTCGACAACAATTACGGTATTTCCAAGGTCACGCAATGAAATCAAAACATTTATCAGTTTTTCGGTGTCTTTTGGATGTAAACCGATACTAGGTTCATCTAAAATGTACATAGAACCTACCAAGCTGCTTCCCAACGAAGTCGCCAGATTGATGCGTTGTGATTCTCCACCTGAAAGTGTTGCTGAATTTCGGTTTAATGTAAGATAATCCAATCCAACTTCTGAAAGAAAGCTTAGTCGGTTATTGATTTCAATTAAAAGCCGTTTTGCTACTTTTATATCAAAATCTGAAAGTTCGATTGCTTTGAAAAAATCTATCAGGTTTTTAATCGGCATATCGACCAGATCCGAAATAGTTTTTTTGTGTATTTTAATGTAGGAAGCTTCCGGACGAAGTCGTTTCCCTTTACACGCATAACATTTTGTCTTACCGCGATAACGCGAAAGCATTACACGGTTTTGGATTTTATAGTTTTTTTCTTCCAATTCCTTGAAGAAATCATGTAATCCGGTGAAATGTTTGTTTCCGTTCCAAAGTACTTCTTTTTGAACGTCAGATAATTCGAAATAAGGTTTGTGAATCGGAAAATCAAATAAATAGGCACTATTAACCAACATGTCGCGATACCAGCTCATGCTTTCGCCACGCCACGCATAAACGGCGTTTTCATAAATAGACAACGCAGTGTTTGGAACCACGAGTTCTTCGTCAATTCCGATGACGTTTCCATAACCTTCACAAACCGGGCAGGCGCCATAAGGATTGTTGAAACTAAACAAATGAACGTTTGGCTCCGGAAAAACAATTCCGTCCATTTCAAAATTATTGCTAAACTCAAAACGCTTGTGTGTGCCAACTTCCTGCAAATAACAAACACCTTTTCCTTCATAGAAAGCGGTTTGTATCGCATCAGAAAGGCGATTGAAGAACTCTTCGTCGTCTTTGACAATAATTCGGTCAACGATCAAAAGGATTTCTTTCTTCGTTAAAACAATTCCATCAAGTTCATCCAAACGAACGGTTTCATTATCGACTAAAAGACGTGCGAAACCTTGTTGCAAAAGCACTTTTAGCTTTTCTTCGATGCTTCGGTCTTTTTCAGGATAAACTGGTGAAAGCAATAGCCATTTGCTTTCAGGCTCAAAATCCTGCACTTCTTTTACAACATCGGTAACAGTATGCTTTTTCACTTCTTTGCCTGAAACCGGAGAGAATGTCTTCCCGATTCGTGCAAAAAGCAATTTCATATAATCATAAATTTCAGTCGATGTTCCAACTGTTGAGCGCGCATTTGTCGTATTTACTTTCTGTTCGATAGCAATAGCCGGAGCGATTCCTTTAATATATTCGACTTTCGGTTTGTCTAGCCGCCCAAGGAACTGGCGTGCATAAGAAGACAAGCTTTCAACATAGCGGCGCTGGCCTTCGGCATAAAGTGTGTCGAATGCCAAGCTTGATTTTCCTGAACCGGAAAGTCCTGTAATTACTATGAGTTTATTCCGCGGAATCGCAACATCCAGGTTTTTAAGATTATGAACCTGAGCACCTTTTATGATTATATTTTTCTTTGGTTCGAGTTTTGTAACATCAATTTTCATAGCAGAAAGTAGCAGTTTCTGCAAAGGTAATCAATCTGAATGCAGAATTAAACCGTATACATTCACAATTAAAAGTAAATTTTTTAAATAGGTAAGTTTCACTTTGGAGCAATTATTGTAGTTTTTTTCAAAATCTGAAAGCATTTTATTCAATTATTGTAGCAAGAGTGTTAAATTTTGAATTTATGTTTGGAATTTAAAATTCTTTTATGTTACATTTGGGTAATATTTAATCTTTAATTAACAAAGCCTATACAAAAAATTACTTTTTAGAGAGAATTCTCAAATTACATTACAAAACACTAAAAGGTAATCTTATGGCTAATGTTCAAATCCCAGACGCATTATTGTTGAAGACATACGTAGCAGGCGACGAAAACGCTTTGGCTACGCTAATCAACAGACACCAGTCAAAAATTTACGGCTTTATTTATTCAAAAGTCGCTGACCGGGACATCTCCGATGATATTTTTCAGGATACTTTTATTAAAGTTATTAAAACCCTTAAATCCAATTCGTATAACGAAGAAGGGAAATTCCTTCCATGGGTAATGCGAATCGCACACAATTTAATTGTAGATCATTTTCGCAGAAATAAAAAAATGCCGATGTTTCGTGAAACGGAAGAATTTTCGATTTTCTCGATTATGTCAGATAATGTTCCGAATATTGAAGACAGAATGATTACGGAACAGGTGGAATATGATCTCAAAAAACTCATTCTTGAACTTCCAGAAGACCAGAAAGAAGTATTGATGATGCGTATTTATCAAGACCTTAGCTTCAAGGAAATATCAGATTTGACAGGAGTTAGCATCAATACCGCATTGGGTAGAATGCGATATGCGTTAATGAATCTCAGAAAAATAATTGAAAAAAATAAAATTATTTTAACAAACTAATACTATTTTAGAATTTGCCACGTTGTAATGGAAACAAACAATTACGATATGGCAAAAATTTACTCTAAAAGAACATTAGCAACTTCAAAAATGCAACCTAAAAAAGAAACGGTTTCCTTTTTACTAAATTACTCCAAAGCGCTAAGCTTTATAAAAGTGGGTAAAAATAAGATTGAGGTTATTGCTAATTAAGAAAAATCCCGTTACAACGTAGCGGGATTTTTTTTGTAATACTCATTCACAACAGACTTTCTTCCAATTGTTTTTGTAATTATATCTTTATCCATATTCCAGCCTCGCGCCGGAGAATATTCCCTTCCGTACCAAATGATCTGAAGATGTAAGTCGTTCCACAGTTCCATCGGGAAAATCTTTTTTGCGTCTTTTTCAGTCTGAACGACGTTTTTTCCGTCAGACAAATTCCAACGATACATCAACCTATGAATGTGCGTATCAACCGGAAATGCAGGCACACCAAAAGCCTGCGACATCACAACACTAGCCGTTTTATGTCCAACCGCCGGAAGTGATTCCAATGCTTCAAAACTCTGCGGAACTTTCCCGTCATATTTATCAATCAGTATTTCCGACAATCCGTGAATTCCTTTCGATTTCATTGGTGAAAGTCCGCACGGGCGAATAATTTCCTTGATTTCCTCGACGCTCATTTTTACCATATCATAAGGGTTGTCTGCTTTCGCAAAAAGCAACGGCGTAATCATATTTACCCGAACATCAGTGCATTGAGTCGATAATAAAACCGCAATTAACAAGGTATAAGGATCTTTGTAGTCCAGCGGAATCGGGATCGTGGGATATAATTCGTTTAATGTTTTTATCACAAATGCGGCGCGTTCGGCTTTGGTCATTTTCGTATATTTATGACGTAAAAATACAAATTTTAATTTGGGCCTGATCCGGCTGTTCGCTTCTATCTTTTTTGCGCAACTATGTTGTCATCCCGAGCGTAGTCGAGGGGCAAAAAAGGATAACCGCTTCCATCCGGGGCAGAATCCTGCTAAACAGAAACATCCATGACCACATTACAAAAAGGCGATAAAGCACCCGATTTTTCCGGAATCGATCAAGACGGAAAAGTACATCAACTAGCTGACTATAAAGGAAAAAAACTAGTCGTTTTCTTTTATCCAAAAGCCGATACTCCGGGTTGTACCGCCGAAGCATGCGATTTACGGGATAATTTTCAGCGCTTTCAATCGCAAAATTATGAATTGCTTGGCGTTAGTGCCGACAGTCAAAAGAAGCAAGCAAAATTCCGTGAAAAATACAGTTTGCCATTTCCATTACTTGCTGACGAAGACAAATCGGTAATCAATGCGTTCGGAGTTTGGGGACCAAAAAAGTTCATGGGACGTTTGTTCGACGGTATCAACCGAACAACTTTTGTCATCGATGAAAACGGAATTATAGAAGAAGTGATTTCTGCTGTAAAAACAAAAGCGCATGCCGAGCAGATTTTTGCGTCGAATGATAACTGAAGAACGTCAAGCGAACAGCCATAATAGATTGTTTACCAAATAAAAATCCGTTATCTATTGATAACGGATTTTACTTTATAACTCGTTCGTCATTTGACATTTGTCATTGGACAATATTATTTACTTTCTTCTAAAATCCTATTCGGATCGTAACCAAATAACTGGTGTTGCTTGATTAATTCAGCAATACCACTTGGAAGCATTTCTTCCCAGCCCGGTTTTCCTTTATTGATCATTTTGAGAACTTCTCTTGAAAATACTTCTAAATTGTTTACGTCAAATTCGTCAATATCAACCACTTTTCCATTGAATTTGAAGAATTTGTAAAGTTCTTTCATTCTTGGATGTACTTTCAAATTGGCAGAATTAATGATTTCTCCGTCTTCATCCAACATCGGATATAAGAAAACTTTTAAATCACGGTAGAATAATTTACCAAATGCTTCCAAAATTCCGCCACTTAGATGACGGTAATATTTCTCGTCAAAAATATCAACAAGATTATTGACACCCATTGAAAGTCCCATTCTTGCTTTCGTGTAATTTGAGAAATATTCGACCACTTTATAATATTCCTGAAAATTCGAGATCATTACAGTTTGTCCCAGAGAGCATAACAATTCGGCGCGATCCATAAAATCACGTTCGTCAATTTCTCCATCAGAACGAAGGTTGGAAAGCGTAATTTCAAAAACTACAAGCGTATTGTCTTTTTCAACTTTATTTTCTTCAAGAAACATTTTGTATGATTTTTCATACATATCCATGTTTACTTTAGTAACCGGACGGAAACTTCCTCGGAGTGCCAGAATATTTTTCTTGTATAAAATTGCTGCCGGAAGTACGTTATTCCCATCAGGATCAAACATTACGGCATCGGTCATTCCATTTTTAACGAGCTGTAAACTCATCAAGCGATTGTCTACATTAGCAAATCGCGGACCTGAGAAATTTATTGTGTCAATTTCTAATTGATCTTTATCCAAGTGATCGTATAAATAACGCAATAATCTTTTCGGATCATTGTATTTATAATATGCGCCATAAATCAGGTTTACACCAAGAATACCAAGGGTTTCCTGTTGCAAACGTGCATCAGTTTCCTTAAATCGAATATGGATAATAATCTCATTATAATCCTCATCAGGCTCAATCTGGTAGCGAATTCCAACCCAGCCATGACCTTTAAACTGTTTGGCAAAATCAATTGTTGCGACAGTATTCGCATAACTGAAAAACATTTTATTTGGGTGCTTTTCTCGGCTCAGACGTTTTTCGATAAGGTTTACTTCATGCCCAAGCATTTTTTTAAGGCGACTTTCTGTTACATATCGGCCATCATCTTCAATACCATAAATAGCGTCACTAAAATCCTTATCATACGCCGACATTGCTTTCGCAATTGTTCCTGAAGAACCACCGGAGCGGAAAAAATGCCTCACCGTTTCCTGTCCGGCACCAATCTCGGCGAAAGTACCATAGATATTTTCGTTCAGATTTATTCGTAGTGCTTTGTCTTTCACCGATGGTATGGTCTCCATGACCTTGTCACCCTTTAATTTTATTTCAATATCCATTTTATAAAAATAGCGATTTACTTTACAAAGTTAACAAAATAGGGCGTTAACAAAAGATAATTATCTTATTTTTGTGAAAAAATAACGCAGTTGAAAATCTATTTTTTAGGTACAGGCACTTCTCAGGGAATTCCGGTAATTGGAAGTAATCACCCTGTATGCTTAAGCAATGATCCAAAAGATAAAAGGCTTCGCGTATCAGCCTGGATTTCCTGGGAAAACACTTCTATAATCATTGATTGCGGGCCGGATTTTAGGCAGCAAATGCTCACTTCGGAATGTTCAAAAGTGGATGCGATCCTGTTTACCCACGAGCATGCTGATCATACCGCGGGATTAGACGATATTCGGCCATTTAATTTCCGTCAAGGCGATATTCCTGTTTATGCGCACAAGCGCGTGATTAAAAATCTGGAAAAGCGTTTTGATTATATTTTTGAAACTGAAAATAGATATCCCGGCGCGCCATCTGTTAAAATTCAGGAAGTTATAAATAATGAATCGTTCGTTTTGGGCGGAAAGATTATTACACCTATAAATGTTTATCACGGAGAATTACAGGTTTTTGGTTACAGGATTGAAGATTTTGCTTATTTAACAGACGTAAAAACCATCGCTCCTAATGAAATTGAAAAACTTAAAGGAATTAAGGTTTTAGTCATAAACGCTCTACGAAAAGAGCCTCACGATACGCATTTTAATCTTCAGGAGGCTCTCGATTTTATTGCTTTGGTAAATCCTGAACGAACCTATTTAACGCACATTAGTCATGTTTTTGGTTTTCATAAAGAAATCCAGAAATCACTTCCTCCATCAATTTTTGTTGCATACGATAATTTAGAAATCACTATTTAAAATGAAAAAATCCTTATTCCTTTACTTATTTGTTATTGCTGTAGTTTTTAACGTTTTTACTTATATGTATTATTCAAAACAACTCGATTTTGAAAAAAAGCATATCGAAACATTTACTGCCAAAACTAAGGATAGCCTTTTGGTTTTGCGAAATAAATTAGAAGATGCCGACTATTTTTCAGTCGAAAATAACCAAAACGCACAGGATTATTTTGACAATGATGCTAAAGGTACTTTTGTAGATGTTCAAAAAATGTCTTTATTGGTAAAAGATAAGCTACTTGATTACAATTCTACTCCAGATGGAAATCCATATACAGGTTTCGTAAAGCTGAACGATAAGAAGTTTATTATCAATAAAGTAAAAGTTTTAAATCACCGCTGGATTATAGCCGATTTTAACAATGGCGAACTTTGGGGCGAAGCCATCATAAAATATTTTCTGAATGAAGATGAAAGCGTTTCTTTTGAAACTTCCGAAAGTCTTGTTTATCCAAAATAAATAAAGGTTCCAGTTGTAACCTTTATTTTTGAAGCCAGTTTTTTAGATCGAAGAAATTTTGAGGTGCAACTCCATGCCCGACAGGATATTCCTTATATACGGTTTCAATTCCAAGATCATTTAGGATTGAAGGTGCTTTTCGCGCCCAATCAACCGGAATTACCTGATCGACTGTTCCGTGCGAAATAAACATTTCCAGTTTTGTAAAATCGTTTTTAGAAAAATTGTCAACAAGAATTTCAGTATTCAAATAGCCACTTAAAGCTACAACGCGACTGACTTTTTCAGGATACGACAAAGCAACTGAATAACTTAAAATTGTCCCTTGGCTAAAACCTATTAATGTTACTTTATCAGCATCAATTGGGTAATTTTCGATTAATTCATCAATAAATTTAGCGATTAAATCTCTTGAGCTTCTCGCTTGATCGTGATCTGAAAATTTATTCTCGTCAGCATCAAAATTTATAGCGTACCACGCATGGCTTCCATATTGCAAATCATAAGGCGCTTGCGCTGAAATCACAAAATATTCTTCCGGAAGCTCAGTTGCAAACGAAAATAAATCCTGTTCATTGCTGCCATATCCATGAAGCAAAAGCAATAATGGATTTTTGTCTTTTTTAATTTTTGGCTCGCGTACGAGAAAGTGAAGCGATAAATTCATTAACCTATATTTTTAAACCATTTTTGATAAAGTCCGCCAACTATCGGAAGTGGTTTTGTACTTCCGGTTGCAGCATTGAATATTCCGTAAATCATCAAAATCGAAATGAAAATCCACATTGGCATTGCAATCATGATGTTTTCAAAATTTGCGATAATGACGCCAAGTGAAATAAATGTCAGTGATAATCCCAAGCCTTGTCGAATATGGAATGAAGCGTAAGAATTCCGATCTTCGCTGTTTATCGAAAGCGATATTAAAACGCCAACAAATAATATATAACTGATTATTGCAGCGGTTTTTCCTTTGTCAATTGTCGTTTGATCCATGTTTTTAAATGACTAATTTTCCCTGATTGATGATTCCGTAAACTTTTCCTTTCATTTCTGTTCCAAGAAAAGCTGAGTTTTTCGATTTGGATAAAATATTCTCTTTTGAGAAAATCCATTTTCCTTCCGGATTGAAAAGCGTAAGATTTGGAGAGGAATTTTCTGAAATGCTTTCGGTCGGAATAGTAAAAATCGTTCTTCCATACGTTAGTTTTTCGACAATAATTTCCAACGGAAGTACGGTAAGTAAAGCTCCGAAAGCACTTTCCATCCCGATCGTACCGTTTTTCGCCAAATCAAATTCCATTTTTTTATGCTCAATATCTATTGGATTATGATCTGAAGTTATGATGTCAATCGTACCGTCTTTTAATCCGGCGAGTAAAGCCTTACGATCTGATTCGCTTCGCAATGGCGGTAAAACTTTATATCGGGTGTCAAATCCGTCCAGTTTTTCATCCGTTAAAACTAAATTATGGGTAGCAACACTGCAGCTAACACTTAATCCTTTTGCTTTAGCTTGCTTAATTAGATCAACAGATTTTGCTGTAGAAATTGTCGGAATATGAAGTTTTCCTCCGGTATATTCTAAAATAAATATGTTTCGAGCAATATGTAATTCTTCTGCTAAAGCCGGTATTCCTTTTAGTCCAAGTCGCATTGATGCTTCGCTTTCATTCGCGATTCCGCTTCCTTTAATATTGGAATCCTGACAAAATGCAAGTACCAATCCATTAAAATCCTGCGAATATTGTAATGCAATTTTAAGCAAATTTGCGTTGTCAAGGCTTTTCCCATAATCGCCAAAAGCAACGGCTCCGGCATTTTTCATATCGAATAATTCTGCCAAATCTTTTCCTTCGCTGTTTTTCGTAAGTGCGCCAATCGGAAATACTTCTGTTGGAAAATTCGCCGATTTCGATTTGACAAAATTTACCTGCGATTGATTGTCAATAATAGGATTGGAGTTTGGTTGAAGCGCAATTCCTGTAAATCCGCTTTTTCCGGCAACATGCAGTCCGTTTGCGATGGTTTCACGATCTTCAAAACCAGGTTCGCCAAGAGAAACGCTGCTGTCAAACCAACCTTGGGAAATGTGTAAATTTTCAAGTTTGATTTCTTCAGCATCAATCGTGTCAAGGTCTGATCCGATTTTTGTAATGATTCCATTTTCAATTTGCAAATCAACAATTTGGTTATGAAAAGGACTTTTCGGGTCAATAATTTTAGCTTCTCGTATAATCAGGTTCATTTTACAAATTTTTGGATGAATAGTTCAGCGGCTAAAAATAATAAGGTTAAAATGACAAACCATTTCCAGATTTCGTTGTTTGTTCTGTCGGTTTGTAAAGTGTCAAAAACGCTTTCAATACTGTTGATAATTTTAAAATCTGAGAGTAAATCACTATTTTCATTTGAAAGATTTCCTTCTGTACGATCATAATTAAAACTGATATTTCTCAGTAATTCATCTTGCTTGAATATTCCAAAATTACCGGCCGTTTGCGGATAATCGCCAAAAGTCAGTTTCACTTTGTTATTCAGGATTTGCTGTATCGGAATGAATTTCTCGTCTTTATTTTTTAATTCAACAATGCCGTCTTTTGAAAGTTGCGCATCCAGGACAAACGGTTGATTTTCGCCAATCACTAAAGCACTAACGCCTGTTTTTTGAGCGTTTTGCGCCATGTTGTAAAATGTCGGAACGATTAGTGGAGAATTCTGGAAATTGGAATTTACCTTGTTAATCGGCGCATTAAAAACATACACAGAAGAAACGTCATTTTGAAGCGAAGTCAGAAATACACTTTGGTCGTCATAGCTCAAAATCGCCGGATTTACAGAGGAAACTGCAAATGATGTTTTTGTATTTGGATATTGGAAATTGTCAATTTTCTTTTCAAAAACGCCATTGTATAAAGGATGGTTGAACGCGATTTTTGTTACTGGTTTTTCAGAATTTTGTAATGTGCTGAATTTGATATTTCCGAAATTTCCCAGAAAAGTATTCAAATTTGCAACTGAATTTTCATTTGACGGAATTACGACCAAATTTCCGCCTTTTTCAACAAAAGATTTTAATGTAGTTTGAAGCGCTTGCGGAATTTCTTTCAACTCATTCAAAACAATCGCATCTTGCTTGTCGAGTATATTATAATTTAACGAAGCCAATGGAAAATTACTATAGCTGAATTCTCCTTCAGTGTAAATTTTTGACAGGAATGTACTTTTGTTGTCTTCGCCAATACTTAAAACATTGATTCTTTCAGGTTTTGTGATGCTGAAAAACAACGTATTGTCATAAGCCAAGCCATTATCTTCGATGGAAACGTAACCGTTAAAATCAGCTTTCGGAATTGAAAAAGTCATCGATTTTTCTTTGCTTTCAAAAGTAATTAATGTTTTTGCAATGAGCTTGTCATTATTGTAAACTGCAATCGGCGCTTCATTTTGATTGTTTCCAAATGCGGATAATTTTACGCCAATCTCATAAAATTCATCCAAAGTGCGACTGATGTAAACACTATCAATAGAAATATTATTTTTCTGCTCAGCTTTAGGAGTAATGAAATAAGTATTGAATTCTTTATCAACACTTTGCAGCTGTTTTGAGTTTAAATCTATAGCATCTGTAATTACAATAATGTCTTTATTGTATGGTGATTTCCTGGATTTAACTTTTGCCATTAAGTTATCCAATTGAAATGGAGTTGCGCTGTATTTTAGATTCTGAAGTTCTTTTTGAACGGATTTAATATCGGTATTCCAATAACTTTCAGAATTTGTAATAAGCGAAAACGTCTGCGTTTCGGGAGCGTGTTGCAATAAATCCTCAACAGCGCGTTTCAATAATTCTCCTTTTTGACCTTTTGCCTGCATACTGAAAGAATTATCAAGAATGATATACATTTCATTCGTAACTTGATTGCTGTCTTTCGCTTTGAAAAAAGGTTGTGCAAAAGCAATAATTATTGCGGTCAAAATGAGCAAACGTGTAGCTAAAAGCAACCATTTTTTTAACTTTGAGCTTTTTCGGGTTTGTATGGAAAGTTCTTTTAGAAAGCGTACATTCGTGAAATATTCTTTTTTGAACCGGCGCAACTGGAATAAGTGAACGAGAATTGGAACGACCAGTAAGAATAAAAAATAAAGAATTTCCGGATGTTTGAACTGCATTCTGATTTGGTTTTGTTCACAAGAACAGACTTTCAGTTGTTTTAGTGAATTTTGTCAAAAATACTTATTTTGGGCGTAATTTCAGATTTAAAATGATAAAAAAATCATAAACCGTTGTTCAAATTTCAGAATGATTTTCAAAAAACTAAATTTATGCTACTTAAAAACATACAAATGAAAAAACTTGCTTTTTCTCTACTTGCAACTTCGCTATTTGTTGCTTCTTATTCGCAAAAAAATACAACGCTTGTTATTGGAACTTATACAAATTCATGCGAAAGTAAAGGTATTTATGTTTATGATTTTAATACGGAAACAGCAGAATTCAGGTTAAAAAATTCAACTGAAAATGTGATTAATCCGAGTTATGTAACGATTTCTCCGGACAAGAAATTTCTTTATAGTGTAAATGAAAGCGGAAAAGAAAGTACTGTAAGTTCATTTTGGTTCCAGCCAGAAAGTGGAAATTTAGAATTTATCAGCAAGCAAGATTCAAAAGGTGCCGATCCGTGTTTTATAATGGGTGACGACAAGAATGTGTTTGTTGCAAATTATTCCGGCGGGACTATTTCTGTTTTTGGAAAGAACAAATTTGGAGCGCTGATGGAAGCAAAACAAGTAATTCAGCATAAAGGAACGAGCAAAAATACGCAGCGCCAGGAAAGTGCTCACGTTCACATGGTTCAGTTTACACCGGACCACAAATATGTCTTGGCAAACGATTTGGGAACCGATAAAATTTATGTTTACAAATACAATCCGGATGCAGAACTTCCGCTGACTTTAAAAGAAGAAATAAAAATCAAGCCGGGAAGCGGACCGCGGCATTTGACTTTTAGCAACGACGGAAAGTTTGCCTATTTACTTCAGGAGCTTGACGGAACGCTAACAGTTTTCAGTTACAATAATGGTTCACTTCGGAAAATTGAAGAAAATAGTGTTGCAGATACGAATTTCAAAGGAGAAAATGGCGGTGCAGACATTCATATTTCGCCAGACGGAAAATTTCTGTATGCAACCAATCGCGGATCAGCAAATGATATTACTTGCTTTCAAATCCATAAAGATGGAAAATTAAAATTCGTACAGAGAATACCAACATTAGGAAAAGGACCTCGTAATTTTTCGATTGATCCAACAGGAAATTTCCTTTTAGTTGCACATCAGTACACGAATAATGTTGTGGTTTTTAAGGTTGATAAAACTACGGGGAAACTTACAGATTCCGGTAAACAACTTGAATTGTGCTCGCCGGTTTGCTTGGTATTTACGCCGTAATTATTTTTTATCTTTACGCTTTTTTGCCTGTGTTTTCAGCATGTTCCGGTTAACTGAACCATGAGTTTTCTTCTTGGTTTTTGATGGTCCGCCAAGATTGACTTTCTTGTTCTTTTTTGATTTGTCGTGAAAAGCTCCGTCGCCTTCAAGCTTTGGTTTTTTTAGCAAAAACTTAATTGGCTGCTTGTCTTTTTCAGGACCGATAAGCTTATCAGAAATTGCGACATTTTCAGGAAACGGCTCTATGTCAAGCTCCATGTCCATTAGCATTTCAATCTCAATTTTGAATTCTTCTTCTCGTGGCGTAAAGAAACTTATTGCAGTTCCCGTTGCATCGGCACGACCAGTTCGGCCAATTCGGTGCATGTATAATTCCGGCATTTCGGGCATTTCAAAATTAATTACATGCGTAATATCCGAAATATCAAGTCCACGCGCCATTACATCCGTAGTAATCAATCCGCGCAGAATGCCTTCCTGGAAAGATGCCATCGTATTCAGTCGGTAATTTTGTGATTTATTGGAGTGAATTACACCAAATTGTCCTTCAAATTCTTCCTCGATACTTTCGTGAAGCATATCTGATATTTTCTTGTTATTGACAAATATCAGAACGCGGCTCATACTTTCGTCAGTATTCAGAAAGTGTTTCAGCAGGTTGATTTTTGTATTGAAATTAACAACAGGATATGTGATTTGCTTTATTTTTTCTAATGGTGTTCCCGATGCCGCTAAACTAACTTCTTCAGGAAAATCAAAGAAATCATTCAAAATCGCATCGACTTCCTCAGTCATTGTAGCTGAAAAAAGGATGTTTTGCCTTTTCGGGCGCATCATTGCTAAAATCGACGTTAATTGTGGACGGAATCCCAAATTCAGCATTTCGTCAAATTCGTCAATGACAAGTTTATTCGTTTCGTCAAAACGGATTACGTTGTCTAGCGCTAAATCCATGACGCGACCCGGAGTTCCTACAAGAATGTCGATTCCGGTGTAAACTGCGGTTTTCTGGGTATTAATATTTACGCCACCGAAAATTCCGATAGTTCTAACCGACATGTATTTCGTCAATTTTTCTACTTCTTCCACAACCTGAACCACAAGTTCGCGCGTTGGGACAAGGATTACGATTTTTGGTGTATGTCCAGGCGTAAATTTGTACAGTTTTAGCAACGGCAATAAATAAGCAAATGTTTTTCCGGTTCCGGTTTGCGCAATTCCCATCATATCGCGCCCTGACATTATCACTGAAAATGATTTTTCCTGAATTGGAGTTGGAGTTTTAAAACCCAAATCGTCAACTGCTTTTTGTAGGGATTTTGGAAGATTGAACTGTTCGAACGTGGACATTTGCTTGTATTTTTTGCAAAGGTACGTTAAAAATTGGACTTCATGGATTATTAGCGGTTTAGACGAACATTAAGAAATCAAAAAATAAATTCTTTGAATCCTAAAATCCTTCAAAAACGCCAAGCCCGAACAAGGCAAAATCGTATTTAACCGGATCGGTTTTGTCCATTTCACGAAGCTTAGTATCAAGTTCAGCTAGTGCTTTTGCATCGTTTTGTGTGCGTTTCAGCAATCCGAGTTTTCGCGCTACGTTTCCGGAGTGAACATCGAGCGGGCAGGATAGGAGTGAAGGCGAGATATCTTTCCAGATTCCTAAATCAACACCTTTATTGTCTTTCCGGATCATCCAACGAAGATACATATTGATGCGTTTTGCCGCCGAATTATTTAATGGATCGGAAATATGTTTTTGCGTACGCTGCTGATGATCGATTTCAAAAAACGCCTTTTTAAATTCCGAGATACTTTTTTGGATGCTGTCGTTTTCGTGATACCTTGAAAATACAGATTCGAGTCCGCCGTGATTCGTATAAATGTGCTGTAATCCTTTAATAAATGAAGCAAAATCCTGTCCGTTGAAAGTCCGATGTACAAAATCATTTAGTTTTTCAAGCTGGTCGTTGTTATGCGACATAATAAAATCATAGGGAGAATTTCCTAATAAATCCATCATTCGATGGGAATTTCGGATAATCATTTTCCGGTTTCCCCAAGCAATTGTTGCGCTAAGGAAACCAGCAATTTCGATATCTTCTTTTATGGAAAATAAATGCGGAATCTGTATTGGATCACTTTCGATGAAATTCGGATTATTGTAAAGCTCGACTTTTTCATCAAGAAAGGATTTTAGTTCGGATGGATTCATGGTAGTACTTTTTTTGAAATGTCAGCAGAATAAAAACCATCTTTCAAATCTTTTGTACGCAATTGCGGAACTAAAAAATATACTTGTTCAACATAATCCATAAATCGTACATTCGTACACGGCAACGGGCCATTCGCAGTTCCATAAAAGAAGAAATTCGGATTTGGAGAATAATATTTAAGGTTTCCTTTTTGATGAAATTCATAGTTAACATCCGCATATTTTGCATTTTTTTCCGGAAGCCAGAATTGTGATGTACGAAATTCGCCGGTTCTTTGGTTGAATTTGTTCTTTGTAAGGCTTTCAAAATTTCCAAAAAAGAGTATAGGCAAAGGCAATAATGAGGCTACAATCAATCCGCCGAAAATAAATTTGTGTGAAACATTTATGCGGTTTGCAATCTCAGAAGAAATAATTGCTGTCAGGAAAAGAAATTCTGCCAGAAAAAAGCGAAACTGTGGCGAAACGATAAATACGGTAATAAAATGCAGCAGCAGTGCTACGTAAATAATTTTATATTCAAGTTTTGAGCGAAGCAATTTCGTGAAAGGCGCAAGGATAAATAAAATTATAATTCCTTTATTGAAAATTCCGTTTATCCCGTCGAACTTAATCCACAGCATGAATTTTTCAAAAAGTGTTAATGATTCATAATTGAGAACATCAATGAATTCGTGGTCTTTAATCATTCCGCTAATAAAATGCAGAAGATTTTTCGGGATTTTCCAATCTACATTTACATCAAAATATTCAAATGGGAATAATGGATAACCGCTCAGTATTGTATTTTTTGCCATCCATAAAATTCCGAATATGCTTCCTGTTATTATGGTGAAATATAGAGATTTTCGAAAATTATACAGCACATAAATAAGCAGGATTGCAAGTGGCGCAATCGTAATTTTAATAAATGCGAGGAAAATGAAGAAAAGAATGATTGTCTTTTGATGTTTTCCAGAATCCATTCCTTCCAAAAACAACAGCAAAATTATCTGTACAATAAGAAATAGCGGAATATCTGGCGATGGCGAATTGATGAACTGAAATGACAAAACATCAAAAAATACAATAAAGCCAATCCAGTGGAATTTTTTCTCCAGTTGCCATTTTTTTTCAAAAACAGTAAGGAAGTAAAACGCACAAATAACTAATAAAAAACCATTAATGTCATTCAATCGGTCGGTTAAAAAGCTAAGATTAAATCCAGATTGCAAAATATGCCATGGTGATGTTTGTGCGAATCCGACATTAAAATTAGCCAGTCCTTTTACCAATCCGTATTCGTTGAGCCATTTTATGGTTTGTACGTAATAGCTTTCATTATCAAGTATAAATGGCGATTGCGCACATTTTAGCAAAGCCGTCAGCAGTGTAATTGGCAAAATGCATTTTGAATAAACCGAAAGCGATCTGTAATCAGCAATTGTTTCAGATAATGTTTCTATGATCTGCTTTCTAAATGCAATCCCTAAAAGGATTGAGGCTGCAAAATTCCATAAGAATAACGATGCGTCTATTGCGGTAAAAAATGCTGAAGCTGTTAGCAAGATAGTTTGAAACACCATTCCGTACAATAGGGTTATTGTAATTTTGCTCTTTTCAGCTTTGATTAAAAACTGCGCGGCGGCTCCATAAATGATGAAGAAATAAAACAAAAGCAACCAACTGCAGAATACTAAAATCATTATTGTATTATTTTTCCATCGGACATGATCAGTTTGCGATCGGCCATATTCGCGAATTCTTCGTTATGTGTAACGATTACAAAAGTTTGCCCGAATTCGTCACGAAGTTTAAAGAAAAGCTGATGCAGGTTTTCTGCAGAAACAGTGTCTAAATTTCCTGAAGGTTCATCTGCAAAAATGATTGCAGGCTTGTTAATAAGCGCTCTGGCAACAGCAACACGCTGCTGTTCGCCGCCGGAAAGTTCGCCTGGTTTATGGTCAATTCTATGCGAAAGTCCAAGATAATCCAACAGGCGTTTGGCTTCAGTTTCTGTTTCCTGTTTGTCTTTTCCAGCGATAAAAGCCGGAATGCAGACATTCTCCAGCGCCGTGAATTCTGGCAATAACTGATGAAACTGGAATATAAATCCAAGATTAATATTTCGAAATTTAGAAAGACTTTTGTCGTTCATTTTTAAAACATCCTCATTATTTATCAGTAATTGCGTTTGGCTTTCTACTGTTGGCATATCCAAAGTTCCGATAATTTGCAGCAATGTTGTTTTCCCGGCTCCGGAAGCACCAACAATCGAAACAATTTCGCCCTTTTGTATGTGCAAGTCGACACCTTTCAGTACGTGAAGTTTATCGTAATATTTATGAATGTTTTTTGCTTGGATCATTTGTAACCGTTTTCACAAAGAAACAAAGATTTTAAGGATTATAAAATCTTTCGAAGCACATAATTACGTATATCGAATTATAAAATTGCGTTAAACACAAAAGTGCGCGCTAAATTGGTTTGTATCTTTATAAAACAAAAAATGACATGAAAAATTTACCAGTAATTCTCTTGGCACTTATCAGTATTTCCTGCCAATCAAAAGAGAAAACTACAAATCCCATAACTGAACCCAATACGATGGAACAACAAAACGGAACGGAAACCGCAACTTTTGCAGGCGGATGCTTTTGGTGCACGGAAGCAATTTTTTTAGAATTAGAGGGCGTAAAAAGCGTTGTATCTGGTTATACAGGAGGCGCAAGGCCAAATCCGACTTATGAGCAGGTTTCTTCCGGGGCAACCGGACATGCGGAAGCTACGCAAATCGTGTTTGATCCAAAGGAGATTTCTTTCGGCGAATTGCTCGAAGTGTTTTTCTCTACTCATGATCCAACAACTTTGAATCGACAAGGAGCTGATGTCGGGACACAATACCGAAGCGAGGTTTTCTATCACGATGATGAACAAAAGAAAACCGTCGAGAATTACATCGCCCAAATGGCCGCGCTTAACACTTTTGGAAAACCAATCGTGACAAGAGTTTCAGAAGCAGTTACATTTTATCCGGCTGAGGATTATCACCAAAATTATTACAACAGGAACCAAAATCAATCCTATTGCCATTATGTAATCACTCCAAAAGTGGATAAAGTAAGAAAGCTTTACAAAGAAAAATTGAAAAAATAACTGGCATTGCTTTTGTGAACATCTTCCGAAAATTAAAGATGATGACAGAACAAGAAATTCATGTTGACGAAACCATTAAAGCCAGAAACCTGATTTTGGGACTGGTATTCGATTTGGTTGGAATGTTGTCTTTCAGCATTCCTTTTTTAGGCGAATTTTCAGATGTTATCTGGGCGCCAATTTCAGGATTATTGATGGTTTGGATGTATAAAGGAAACGCAGGAAAAGTTGGTGGAGTTTTTTCATTCCTGGAAGAAATAATTCCGTTCACGGATTTTATCCCAAGTTTTACATTAATGTGGTTTTACCGATATGTGATTGCAAAAAAATAATTTTAAACTCTCTGGAAACAGGGAGTTTTTTATTTTACGAAGTTTTACCGGAGCCGAATACAAATCCAAGCCCGATGCTTTTTAGCATTCTTTTTGAAAAGGGAAAGAAGAACTTTGATTGTCCGAACAAATATCCGAAAGCCATCAACATAAAAGGGTAAAGCGGTAATACTAAAACCAATAAAACCGGATAATAAAAATACCAAGGAGTCGTAATTCTGTCAATTCCAATCAAATCCATTAAAAAATAAGAAATTCTTGCAGATAGAGAACCGTTGATTGCAAAAACAATAAATATGATAACCAATTGAAAATTGGAAGTTATGCCCCAGCGTTCCTTAAGTTTCCTCATCATTTTTTAATATGCGCAATAATACGATTTTAAATCCGCGGTTCAAAACTGCCAAGCTTTATTTTATTTGTAATCTGAAAATAGGTAAGATAATTAAACAGCATGTAATTTACTTCATAACCATAATCAATATTATTTTGATAATTGATCTGCATCTGGTATAAATCGCGGTAACGTTGCGGCTGTAAAGCCCTGATATTCCACTCGTTTACCCAAATCCTGTTCCTGGATTCGAGGTAATTTTGCGAATGGAAATTCCGCGGTCTTGCGTTTCCAAGAAGCCACGAATTAAATCCCGGATCGATGATTATGATTTCGTATTCAAGTTCGTCATTTGCAATCCTGATCGTATCATTTGTAATCGAAGAATCCTTTTTGGCCACTGTTGTATTTTGTGATTTACAACCAATTGCAGCGACAAAAATAATCAATGGAAGAAATAAATACTTTTTCATAACCAGCAGTTTAGAAACTAAAAGTACTAAAAAAGCACCAAGAATAATTGGTGCTTTTATAAACTTTAACGAAATCGTTTATGCGTTTTCAGTTTTTAAAATACTGATTATCTGTTCTGCAAGTTCCGTTCCAATGCGATCCTGAGCTTCATCAGTTGCGGCTCCAATATGCGGCGTAAGTGAAATTTTTGGATGCATCAGGATTTTAATTTCCGGAGTCGGTTCGTTTTCAAAAACGTCTAAACCTGCAAACAATACTTTCCCTTCATCGAGCGCTTCAATTAGGGCTACTTCGTCAATCACGCCACCACGAGCGCAGTTTACGATTCCAACGTTGTCTTTCATCGCTTTCAATTCTTCTTCACCAATTACATATCCGCCGTCCTGAGCCGGAACGTGAAGCGTAATAAAATCGGCATGCCTGAAAATATCTTCAATCGGTTCGGTTATAATGTCAACATTTATGAATTGACCGTTATAGAAATCAACTTTAATTTCCGCATTTCCAACAAATTTGTCAGAAGCGATTACTTTCATTCCCAAGCCAAGACCAATTTTTGCAACGGCACGGCCAATTCTTCCAAATCCGATAATTCCAAGTGTTTTCCCGCGTAATTCAATTCCGTTCGCATATGCTTTTTTCAAACCTTCAAAGTGCGTATCTCCCTCTAAAGGCATATTCCTGTTGGCATCGTGCAAAAATCGTACGCCAGAAAACAAATGCGCGAAAACCAATTCCGCTACCGATTCTGATGACGAAGCCGGCGTATTGATTACGTGTTTTCCGTTAGCACGAGCATAATCAACATCAATATTATCCATTCCAACGCCGCCACGGCCAATAACTTTTAATCCCGGACAAGCATCAATAATATCTTTCCTGACTTTTGTAGCACTGCGCACCAACAATACCGAAACGTTATTCGCATTAATATAATTGGCAACTTGTTCCTGTGCAACTTTTGTCGTAATCACTTCAAAACCGCCTTTTTCCAAAGCTTTGATTCCGCATTTAGAAATCCCGTCGTTGGCTAATACTTTCATTTTTATAATTTTAATTCTTTAATTTTTAGAAGCTATTTCCCGCTATTCGCTTCAAGTCCTCGCTGCGCTCCGGGCTTTTCGCTGCTATCGGGGCTAATATCTGATACATCCGCGACTTTAAGGTTAGAACTTCGTTTCCGAAACCTTATCCGCAAAATCCTGCATAACATTTACTAAAATCTGGACACTTTCCACCGGAAGCGCATTATACATTGATGCTCGGTAACCTCCAACAGAACGATGTCCGGCAATTCCTGAAATTCCGGCTTTTTTCCACAATTCATCAAAAATTGGTGCATGCGCTTCGTTTTCCAATAAAAAAGTCGCGTTCATATTCGAGCGATCTTCTTTTTGGCACGTTCCGCGAAAATACGGATTTCGATCTATTTCATTATAAAGCAAGGTTGCTTTTTCATTATTTATTTTTTCAATCGCAGTGATTCCACCTTTGTTTTTCAACCATTGCAACGTCAATAATGATGCGTAAACAGCAAAAACAGGAGGCGTATTATACATGCTTTCTGCAGTAATATGTTTTTGATAATCCAGCATACTCGGAATATAACGTCCCGATTTTCCTAAGATTTCTTCTTTAACAACAACTAAAGTTGTTCCGGCCGGACCCATATTTTTTTGTGCTCCGGCATAAATCAAATCGAATTTTGAGAAATCCAGAACCCTTGAAAAAATATCCGAACTCATGTCGCAAACAATTGGAATATCTAACTGAGGAAATTTACGCATTTGCGTTCCAAAAATCGTATTGTTACTGGTACAATGAAAATAACTGGCGTCTTCCGGAATGCTGTAATCTTTCGGGATAAAAGTGTAGTTCTGCTCTTTTGAAGAAGCAACAACGACCGTTTCACCAAAAGCTTTTGCTTCCTTGATTGCGCCGCTAGCCCAAGTTCCGGTATCTAAATAAGCGGCTTTTCCATTTTCTTTCATCAAATTATACGGGACCATTAAAAACTCTAAACTTGCGCCACCATGCAAAAAAAGTGCCTGGTAACCTTTGCCTTCCAAGCCTAAAAGTTCGAGAACCAAAGAGCGTGCTTCGTCCATAACGGCAACAAAATCTTTGCTTCTGTGCGAAATTTCTAAAATGGATAAACCTGAATCGTTGAAATTTAAAATGGCTTCTGCTGATTTTTCAAAAACTTCTTGTGGTAAAATACAAGGACCTGCGCTATAGTTGTGTTTTTTCATTACTAATCGAATTGTAAAAATTGGAAACGCAAATGTCAGGAATTAGGTATAAAAATGAATTTGCGATTTGGTAATAATTTCATAAGGTTATTAACAAAAACGTTATAGTTAGTGTAGACTGCTTAGAATTATTTAGATTTTTAGATTCACTTTACTCTTAAAATTATGTTTTAAGAGAAGTCTATGAAGTGAAAATAGCATTTCTAAAATCAAATTGTCTGTAAAAAAGCGATGGTATCAATATTGTCGGCATAATCCCAAAGCTGCGGTTGCTGGGTTTTACCAAAATCAATGGAAGCTGGCATTAGTTTATCAGAAACGATACATTGAATTTGCTCCTTATCGTTTTCAAGACGGTTTTGTATTTCATCAATACTATCATAAAATTCATAAAAGACGCTTGAAATAGGCGAGGCGTATGAAGTATCTTCTTTTAGTGTAAGAAATTCATTATCAAGAAGTTTAAAATTGCTCATAAGAAAAACCGCTTTATTGTAATCGTAATTATTCGCATATTTCTCATAATGAATCACGTTTCCATATTTATAAATAGCTTCAAAAAAGTTTTTGAAATCATACCCTTTCGGCACAAATAATTTGGAAACATTACGGCATCCAAGTCCAAAATACCTAAAAATATCTTCACCTAATCCAATTAATTGTTCTTTGGTTTCTGATCCGTTTAAAACTGCTACAGAATTTCTGTTTTTACGAATTATTGATGGTTTATCTTTAAAATAATATTCAAAATAACGCGAAGTATTATTGCTTCCGGTAGCAATTACGGCGTCGAAGTTTTCGAGTTTGCCATCCACGAAAGTGATCTTATTCTTAAATTCAGGTGCAACAGTAACAAGATATTTGGCAATAAATGGTAGTAAATGCTGGTCATTCGAAGATGTTTTTACCTTCACATTATGTCCGGAAACCAATACAGCAAGGAAATCATGAAAACCAACTAACGGAATATTTCCTGCTAAAATCAAGCCGACAGTTTTTGGTTGCACATTCGACAAATCGTATTTTGAAAGCCATTGATCCAGGTTGCTTTTCTGTAAAGCCGTCGTCCACGATTGTAATGCGAAATGAACTTGCTCTGGAGTGTACCAGCCGTTGTGGGATTGTGAAAGCTGTATCAAATCCTTAAAGTCATTGAAAAACAAATCATTATGCAAAACATCTTGCTTTTTAATGCTTTCATTGTCAGAAAACTGGCTTAGGAATTTCCCTAATTCTACAAAAACATTTTTTCTATCTTCTATTGTCATTTTTGTTTGCTTATGAATAGTTTTGGACGTAATTTTGCACAAAAATAAACCTTTTTTGGCAGAAGGCAATGCGCTCAAAGCCTAACGCATAAAGCAAAATAAAATGGCAATTATAATAACAGATGAATGTATAAACTGCGGTGCCTGCGAACCAGAATGCCCAAACACGGCAATTTATGAAGGTGCCGATGACTGGAGATATAAAGACGGAACTTCATTGCGTGGAAGAGTAGTTTTACCATCGGGCGAAGAAGTTGACACAGAAGAGCCAAGAACGCCGGTTTCGGATGATATTTATTACATTGTTCCTGATAAATGTACCGAATGTAAAGGCTTTCACGATGAGCCCCAATGTGCCGCGGTTTGTCCTGTAGATTGTTGCGTTCCGGATGACAATCATGTCGAAAGCGATGAAACGCTGTTAAACCGACAAGCATTTTTACATAACGAATAAAAAAAAAATCCTGAGTTTGCGCTCAGGATTTCTTATTTAAGGGATAAATATTATTTCACTTTTGTGAATGTCTGTATCGAAACACGATCTGATTTATCATCATATGTTTCTAAAACCAAGTTTCCATTTGTATCAAAATAACCAATTGCAGTCTGGTCTTTTGTTCTGTAAATGTAACTGTTTGTTGATGTTTTTCTAAGCAGCGCCGGTTTTTTGCTTTGTGGCGATGTTATAGTATATCCGGAAGCATCGAGCTGAACCTGATATTTCTGCCCGTTTGATTCGTAATAAGAAGATCTGTCCATGTCAACAGTTCTCGTAGAACCATCCGGATTTGTAATTTGCGTTGTTGAAGTTACCTGAACCGGAGTTTGTTTTAAGTCTTTATTTAATTCTTTCGAGTCTGCATTCTGAAGTTCAATGCTTTGCACTTCTTGTACATCTTGTTTTTTTACGATTTGTTTTTCTCCGTCAGAATCTTTTACAGTGGTGACTGTTGTTTTAGTGACGTTCGTAACATTTTGATTTTGCGCTTGTCCATTTAACGAAAATAGAAACGCGGTAAGTAATAAAGCTGTAGTTTTCATAGTTGGTTGATTTAACTGTTTCTTACAAAGTTATCTCTCATATGTTAAATTGATTCATATATTATATTAAATGTTTCTCAATTTAAATCACTTTATTAAAGGCATTTACTATTTAAAGGATCAATTATTATTTATTAAATTATTAATTGCTGAGAAACCTTATATTTGCAAACTTTTAAACGAATACAAACTGTTAACCTTAAGTGTTAACTGCAAATTATAACCAAATGAAAGCAGGAATTGTAGGATTGCCAAACGTAGGAAAATCAACTTTGTTCAATTGTTTGTCGAATGCGAAAGCGCAAAGTGCCAACTTTCCGTTTTGTACGATCGAGCCAAATATTGGCGTTGTAAATGTGCCGGATCCAAGAATCAACAAATTGGAGGAATTGGTAAAACCAGAGCGTGTCCAAATGGCAACCGTTGATATTGTTGATATTGCCGGTCTTGTAAAAGGAGCGAGCAAAGGTGAAGGTTTGGGAAATCAATTCCTTGGAAACATCCGCGAATGTAATGCAATCATTCATGTTTTGCGTTGTTTTGATAACGATAACATCATTCACGTTGACGGAAATGTAAACCCAATTCGTGACAAGGAAACAATTGATATCGAATTGCAGCTTAAAGATCTTGAAACCGTTGAAAAGCGCCTTGAAAAAGTAAATCGTGCCGCTAAAACCGGAAATAAGGAAGCGCAGGTTGAGCAAGGTTTGTTAAACAGAATCCGTGAAGCTTTATTGCAGGCGAAATCCGCACGAACAATTACGCCTCAAAATAATGACGAAGAAGTTTTAATGGAAGCATTTCAGCTGATCACTGCAAAACCAGTTTTATATGTTTGTAATGTTGATGAATCTGCTGCTGTAAACGGTAATAAATATGTTGATCAGGTTCGTGAATTGGTAAAGGACGAAGATGCGGAAGTTATTGTACTTTCTGTTGGTGCTGAAGCTGATATTACCGAACTGGAAAGTTACGAAGAGCGTCAGATTTTCTTAGAAGATATGGGTTTGACTGAACCTGGAGCTTCCGTTTTGATTCGTGCAGCATATAAATTATTAAAACAACAAACTTATTTCACGGCTGGAGTTAAAGAAGTTCGCGCCTGGACAATAAATATTGGAGATACCGCGCCACAAGCAGCCGGAGTAATCCATACTGATTTTGAAAAAGGGTTTATCCGCGCTGAAGTTATTGCTTATGATGATTATGTAGCCTTCGGAACAGAAGCAAAAGTAAAGGAAGCCGGAAAACTACGTGTCGAAGGAAAAGAATATATCGTTAAGGATGGTGATGTCATGCATTTCCGTTTTAATGTGTAATTATGAATTTTAGGATTTCATTTTTCATATTCGTTCTTTTTTTTACCAATTCCTATTGCCAAAATTATGCAGAAGTTGATAGTATAGTCGATAGATATAGTAAAGATGTTAAAAGTACTGATGTGCTTGCTACATTAATCAAGAATGATTTTAATAAAGAGGAAGATAAAGCAAGGGCTATTTTCCGTTGGGTTACTTCAACAATTAGTTTTGATGTGGAAACTGCGGAATTAATGGAATACGAATCTCTGACAGCATTTTCTTATACGTCTGAAGTTGAAAAGAAAACGAAAGAGAAGAAATTTAAGTCAGATTTAATAACTTCCGCCTTACTCAATAAAATAGCTGTTTGTCACGGTTATGCGGTTTTAGTAGAAGACTTATGCTATAAAGTTGGTTTAAAATCTGAAATCATAACAGGAAATCTCAAATCAAATCCTTCACATATAGGGTTATTGCCAACAATACTCAATCATGCATGGAATGTTGTTATGATTGGTAATCAATGGAAGTTCATTGATGCTACGCTTGGTGCCGGAGTGATATCGTCTAACACAAACAAGTTTAAGGCTGATTATAACGAAGCATATTTTTTTACTGATCCTGCACAGTTTTTCCTTAATCATTATCCTTTAGACGAAAAATGGCTATTGATTCCCAAAAACAAAAAAACGTATGCGGAATTGCCACTATTCTTAGGAAATTATTTTAAATACAATTTTAAGATTTCTAAAGAGATTTCTGGTATTCACTCAATCAGTTTGAACCCTGATTTTGCATTTACATTAAATGGACTTAGTGAATATGATGATATTCAATATATATTCATTAATGAAAATGAAAGACATTTTTTTACAGAATCGGATAACGGGATAGGATTTAAGGTTTCATTAAAAGGGCATCAGGATGATTTTTTGTGTATTTGTGTAAACGGAAAAGTTATTGCTATTTATAAAATTGTTGCGTAATAAATGTTTAAACTATTAAAGCAATTAACTTTATCTTTATAAAATAATTGTATTACGTACTTTGGTAATAGTAAAAAGTATTCAATAAACTCATAACAAATTCAAAACAACAAAATGAAAATCATCGCATTTGCAGGAAGTAACAGCTCAACGTCAATAAATAAGAAACTGGTAACCTATGCGACAACTCTTTTTGAGAATGCAGATGTTGAAATTCTCGATATCAATAATTATGAAATGCCTTTATTTAGCGTCGATCGTGAGAAAGTAATCGGTCAGCACGAACTTGCAAAAGCATTTCTCGCAAAATTAGCCGAAGCCGACCTGATCATTCTTTCACTTCCCGAAAATAATGGCAATTATTCAACTGCTTTCAAAAACTTGTTTGACTGGTGTTCCCGAATCCAGAAAGAAGTTTTCCAAAACAAGCCGATGCTCTTAATGGCGACTTCGCCTGGAGCGCGTGGCGGAAAAAGCGTTTTGGAAATAGCCGAGAGTAATTTGCCGCGTTATGGAGCAAACATTCAGGCAGTTTTTTCATTACCATCGTTCAATGATAATTTCGATGTAGAAAAAATGACAATATCAAATCCCGGCTTTGATCAGCAGTTAAAGGAAATTACACAAAAATTATAAATGAAATTATCGCCGAAAAAAGCAGTCAGAATCATTTTGAAGATTTTTCTTTGGTTCTTGCTTTTGATCGCGATTTACTTGATTTCAGCTTATGTTCTGTCGAAAATTCAAGTTAATTCAGTTGATTTGGATAAACAACAGGACGTAACAATTTACATCAAATCGAACGGCGTTCATACTGATATTGTTCTTCCGGCAAAGAATGACATTAAAGATTGGACAACGGAAATTCAGTATTCTCACACTATTTCAAAAGACTCTACTCTGAATTATATTGCATTCGGATGGGGAAATAAAGATTTTTACCTGAACACACCAGAATGGACTGATTTGAAAGTGACAACAGCGCTAAAAGCGGCTTTTCACATGGGAAATACAGCCATGCACACACAATTTTATTCCGATCTTCCAGAAAGTGAAAACTGTAAAAAAATCATAATTTCAAATGCAGAATACCAAAAAATTGTATCGCATGTTTACAATACTTTTTCCAAGGATGAAAATGGAAATTTCCAATTGATTCAAGATCATAATTATAATCAAAACGATGCATTTTATGAAGCAAACGGAAAATATGATTTGTTCAATACCTGTAATTCCTGGACAAACTCGGCTTTAAAAATATCCGGTCAAAAAGCAGCTTTCTGGGCATTGACTGATATGGCAATTTTACAGCATTACAACGATTGATTGCAGTTAGGATTAATTTTATTATTTTAGGGAAAAATTTACGATTTACTTAACTTTCCCTGGCAGGATTATTGAAATGCAGCGAATATGAAAAAAATATTTTACACTACTTTAATCTTTTGTGTGCTGTGCTTAAACACCGTTTTTTCACAGGATTACGCAAAAGTCGACGAAACCGTTAAAACGTATCCCGAATCATTTCCATCTCTTCAAAAACTCGCAGATAAAATCAACAAGGATTTTACCTCGGATGAAGATAAAGCACGTGCCATTTTTACCTGGATCGCTTTAAATGTAAGTTATGATCTGAATGAAGCTAAAAATCTTGCAACAAAAAAACAGGTCGCATTTTCTTTTAAGACTGAAGAAGAAAAGATTCAAAAACAGTTGCAATATCGCCAGGATATGGCTGCCAAAACCTTGAAATCTAAAAAAGGCGTATGCCAAAATTATGCTGCGCTGTATCACGGACTTTGCGATTTAACCGGATTAAAATGCCTCGACATCACCGGAACTTCAAAAGTGCATCCTGTTCATATTGGAAAACTTCCGCAAGTGAGCGATCACATGTGGAATGCCGTTAAAATTGGTGAAAACTGGAAGCTTATTGATGTTACATGGGGCGCAGGAAGCGTTGACGGGAAAACCGGAAAATTCGTGCAACGGTTTAACGCAGGATATTTTTTAACCGATCCTGAATTGTTTTATTTGAATCACTTTCCAGATGATACACGACTTTTGATGGTTCAGAAAACTGCAGAAGAATGGGCGCAATTACCACTTTATTATGGCGAATATATGCGTGCTCCTTATGAAGTCATAAGTCCACAATCGGGAATTTTTTCCAATCGAAAAGGAAATGTTATTCCGTTTAAAATTTCAGATTTGCCCGAAACAGACAAAGTTTCATACGGATTTTCAAGCGACGGAAAATACAACGACGTTCAGGTAAAGCGTAACGGGAATATTGCAGAATTTGAAATTCCGGTTAATGAAAGAATGCGCGGATTTCTAACCGTCTTCGTAAATAACAAATCAGTTGTGAGTTACAAACTGTAATGATAAATCCGTGTTTTTTTAAAGTAAATTGTCAATATCATTCTTAATAACTTTGGTTTGATATCCTTTTAAATCGTGCCGAATTCCACTATATTAGCACACCTGAGGCAAATGCGCAATGCATAAGCCGAAACCGAATTCAGCAAAATCCGACAATTTAAAATGGCAGACGATACTTTATATACCGAAGACAATATCCGTTCACTCGACTGGAAAGAGCATATTCGTATGCGTCCCGGAATGTACATCGGAAAACTCGGCGACGGCTCTTCTCCTGATGATGGAATCTACATTTTACTAAAAGAAGTTCTCGATAACTGTATCGATGAATTTGTAATGGGCGCCGGCAAAACTATTGAAGTTACCATAAAAGATAAAATGGTTTCGGTGCGTGATTACGGTCGTGGAATTCCGCTTGGAAAAGTGGTTGATGTAGTTTCCAAAATGAATACCGGCGGAAAATATGATTCCAAGGCATTTAAGAAATCTGTCGGTTTAAACGGTGTCGGAACTAAAGCTGTCAACGCATTATCAAATTATTTCCGTGTCGAATCTGTTCGCGATAATCAGCAAAAAGCAGCCGAATTCTCTGCCGGAAACCTTACTCTTGAAGAGGAAATCATCGAATCTACAAAACGTAAAGGAACAAAAGTTTCATTCGTTGCAGATGAAGCCATTTTCAAGAATTATAAATACAGGAATGAGTATGTAATTAAAATGCTCAAGAATTACTGTTATTTGAATACCGGCTTAACGATTTACTACAACGGTGAAAAGTTCTATTCGGACAACGGTTTGAAAGATTTATTGGAAGAAGCCATTCATGAAGATGACATGGTTTATCCTACAATTCACTTGCTCGGTGATGATATTGAAGTCGCGATTACGCATAGTAAATCACAGTATTCTGAAGAATATCATTCGTTCGTAAATGGACAAAACACAACGCAGGGAGGAACGCATTTAGGTGCTTTTCGTGAAGCAATTGTCCGTGCGATAAAAGAATTTTACAACAAGCCATTCGAAGCTTCGGATATTCGTAAGTCGGTTGTAAGTGCCGTAAGCATCAAAGTTGAAGAACCTGTTTTCGAATCGCAGACCAAAACAAAATTAGGATCTACTGATATTGGCCCGAATGGCCCGTCAGTTCGCTCGTTCGTCAATGACTTCATCAAAACCAAGCTCGATAATTTCCTTCACAAAAATCCTGAAGTTGCCGACGCGCTGCTTCGTAAAATATTACAGGCAGAACGCGAGCGAAAAGAACTTTCCGGAATTCGTAAATTAGCAAAAGACCGTGCAAAAAAAGCCAGCCTTCACAATAAAAAACTACGGGATTGCCGCGTACATTTAACCGATGCCAAAAATCCACGCAGTCTTGAAAGCACGCTTTTCATTACCGAAGGAGATTCGGCTTCCGGATCGATTACGAAATCCCGTGATGTAAATACGCAGGCGGTTTTCAGCTTAAGAGGTAAACCGTTGAATTCGTATGGAATGTCGAAGAAAATCGTTTATGAAAACGAGGAATTTAACTTGCTTCAGGCGGCTTTGAATATTGAGGAAGATATGGGCGACCTTCGTTACAATAACATTGTAATTGCTACTGATGCCGACGTTGATGGAATGCATATTCGCTTGTTGCTGATAACCTTTTTTCTGCAATTTTTCCCGGAATTAATCAAGGACGGACATTTATACATTTTGCAAACACCTTTATTTCGTGTAAGAAATCGCAAGGAAACTATTTATTGTTATTCTGAAGAAGAGCGGGTAAATGCGATTGAAAAACTGAAACCAAAGCCAGAGATTACGCGATTTAAAGGATTAGGAGAAATTTCACCGGACGAATTCAAGCATTTTATCGGCGATAATATCAGATTGGATCCGATTATGCTGGATAAAGCCACATCAATTGAAACATTGCTGGAGTTTTATATGGGAAAAAACACTCCTGACCGACAGGAATTTATCATCAATAACCTGAAAGTAGAATTAGACGTAGTCGAAAAATAATAATCAAAAAGTCACTGTTAACTGCAAACCGTTAACTGTAAAGTATGAACGAAGAAGAAGAAAACAGCATCCCGGAAAACGATAACGATCAGGAAAACCAGTTTCAGGAAGAAATCAAATCTTCTGAAGGAACGCATTTCTACGAAAATAACGAAAACCCCGAAGATACGATTACGAAAGTAACCGGAATGTATAAGGATTGGTTTCTCGATTATGCGTCGTATGTAATTCTTGAACGCGCCGTTCCTGCTATTGAGGACGGTTTCAAGCCTGTTCAGCGTCGTATTATGCACTCGATGAAAGAATTAGACGATGGACGTTACAACAAAGTAGCAAATATCGTCGGTCATACAATGCAATACCATCCGCACGGTGATGCGAGTATTGGCGACGCAATGGTTCAGGTTGGCCAGAAAGAACTCATTATCGACATGCAGGGAAACTGGGGAAATATCCTGACCGGCGACGGAGCTGCGGCTTCCCGTTATATTGAAGCACGTATTTCTAAATTCGGGCATGATATCTTGTATTCGCCAAAAATCACAACCTGGCAGGCTTCGTATGATGGAAGACGAAACGAACCGGTAAATCTTCCCGTAAAGTTTCCTTTATTGCTCGCGCAAGGTGCTGAAGGAATTGCGGTTGGACTTTCAACAAAAGTGCTTCCACATAACTTCAATGAACTCATTGATTCATCAATTAAGATATTAAAAGGGAAACCATTTACACTATTTCCGGATTTTCCAACTGCCGGAATCGCTGATATTTCCAATTATAATGACGGAATGCGTGGCGGTCGCGTTCGCGTTCGTGCCCGGATTGCTCAACTTGATAAGCAGACATTAGTAATTACCCAAATTCCTTTTTCAACAAATACAACGACTTTAATCGACAGTATCCTGAAAGCCAATGAAAAAGGAAAGATAAAAGTCAAGAAAATCGAAGACAACACAGCTGCCGAAGTTGAGATATTAATTCATCTTCCGCCCGGTGTTTCTCCGGATAAAACCATCGATGCACTTTTTGCATTTACGGCTTGTGAAAGCTCGGTTGCGCCGTTGGGTTGCGTAATTGCAAATCACAAACCGCTGTTTATCGGTGTGTCAGAAATGCTTAAAATTTCAACACAAAGAACGGTCGATTTATTGAAGCGCGAACTTGAGATTCAGCTTGATGAATTAGAAGAACATTGGCATTTTCTTTCCCTCGAGCGTATTTTTATCGAGAACAGGATTTACCGTTTGATTGAGGAAGAAGAAACTTGGGAAGGCGTAATCCGTGCAATTGATGACGGATTGAAACCTCATACAAAACACCTAAAGCGTGAAGTTACAGAAGATGATATTGTCCGCTTGACGGAAATCCGGATCAAGCGTATCTCTAAATTTGACATTGATAAAGCTCAGGAAAAAATTGAAGCGCTTGAAGGCGATATCGAACAGGTAAAATTCGACCTGGACCATATAATTGATTTTGCGATTGCGTTTTTTACCAAGTTAAAAGAGAAATACGGAAAAGGCCGCGAACGCCAAACAGAATTACGAAGTTTTGATAATATTGAAGCTACGAAAGTGGCGCTTCGAAATACAAAATTGTATGTAAACCGCGAAGAAGGCTTTATAGGAACCGGACTCAAAAAAGATGAATATGTTGCTGATTGTTCAGATATTGATGATGTAATTGTATTTCTGCGCGACGGAAAAATGATGATTTCAAAAGTCGATGAAAAGAAATTCGTCGGTAAGGACATTATTCATGTTGCGGTTTTCGATAAAAATGACAAGCGTACGATTTATAATATGATTTACCGCGATGGAAAATCAGGATCAGCTTTTGTAAAACGTTTCAATGTTTCCGGCGTTACGCGTGATAAATTTTACGATATGACGCAGGAAAAACCTGGTTCACAAGTAACGTATTTTTCATACAATCCGAACGGTGAGGCCGAAGTAGTTACGATTTTATTGCGCCAGGTTGGAAGCATCAAAAAACTCAAATTCGATTTGGATTTTGCAGCTATTGCAATTAAAGGAAGAGCCTCACGCGGAAATACCGTTACAAAATATCCAATCAAGAAAATTGAGCTTAAGGAAAAAGGAATTTCCACTTTACGCCCGAGGAAAGTTTGGTTTGACGATACTGTGCAACGACTAAATGTTGATGGAAGAGGCGAATTACTTGGTGAATTCCGTCCGAACGATAAAATCCTGATCATTTCCCAATCCGGAAAATTAAAAGTTATTACACCGGAATTGACGACGCATTTCGATGAAGACATGATCATTCTCGAAAAGTGGAATCCGAAAAAACCAATTTCGGCAATTTATTTTGACGGCGAAAAAGAGCGTTATTTCATTAAGCGTTTTCTCGTTGAAACCGAAAACAAGGAAGAATCATTTATTACCGAACACGAAAAATCACAACTCGAGATCGTTGCAACAGATTATCGTCCGGTTGCAGAAGTGATTTTCGCTAAAGTTAAAGGAGTTCAAAAGGAAAACCAGACAATTGACCTGGAAAACTTTATTTCTGTAAAAGGTTTTAAAGCACTAGGAAACCAGCTTACTGCTGATAAAATCAAGCAAATTAACCTTCTTGAACCGCTACCTTATGAAGAACCGGAAGAAGTTATTCCGGATGTAATTGAGCAAAATCCAGACGACGAAGAAAACATCGATGTAAATCTTGATGACGATGGACAAATTACATTAAGCTTAGATTAGATTTCAACACAGATTTCAGGGATTGACACAAATAATCTTTGCTAATCCGTGAAATTTGTGTTACAAAATATAAGTGAAGTTTTACTTAATCCATTAATATTTTAAAAATAAGGCCGCTACTTAGACTGCCCCCAAAAAGTAGGCACTTTAGGGGTATTTTTATGAGTAGACAAATCAAGTATGACATTGACTTTATAAAAAACAAAACTAATAACTTTTAGGGTAAAATTCAAAATATCAATTATACTAGAACTTTTATTCAAAGTAAGCACCACAGCTAACAGTGGTTTTGCATGATTGCTGTTCAGTTGTAAAAGTTCGTTTTTATTTTCATAACTTCATTTTATCCACACGTGCGAACTCAGTTTCAATTTTCGCAACAATCGCAGAGCCAACGGACGTTACAGCAAGTGTAAATCATGACTTATGCTCTGAAGAACTTAAAAACATAATCATTGTAACAATATTTCATAGATTTAAAGTATTAAGACTAACTCCGCGAAACGGCGGAGCTTTTTTTGCCTGATAAATTTACAGTAACCTTTATCGAAATTAAATTCAAAAAATACTGAAAATCAGAACCCTAAGAATTTAGCTACATAAAAAATCTATTTCCTCTACGAAACGTTAAATGTTAAAAATAGCGGGTTTTAACGCATCACCTTTGCCGGCTGTAATACTTCAATTGCAGTACCTAAAAAAAACACAATGCGCAAAAAACTACTTCTTTCGGCTATTCTGATGGTCTTTTCTTTACACGTTATTGCACAGGCACCCGTACTCGGAACTGCTGCTGATTTTGCCCTGTTCACGACCAATGGCGCTGTTACAAACACCGGCATTACGCAAGTCACTGGAAATGTAGGCTCTAACAACGGGCCAAGCACAAATTTTGGTAATGTAGATGGGGTAATGCACACCGGTAATGGTGCCACCGCAGCAGCTGCCGCCAGTTTGACAATCGCATATAACCTTTTGGATGCTGCGATACCAACGTTTTTTCCATCACCGTTATTAGGAAACGGACAATCGCTAAACGCCGGAACTTACGCAATAGGCGAGAGTGCCTCGCTAAGCGGAATTTTAACGCTAAACGGACAGGGAAATCCAAATGCGGTATTTATTTTCCAGATTGAGGGCGCGTTTTCATCAGCTGCGGCATCACAAGTATTGTTAACCAATGGAGCACTTGCATGTAATGTGTTCTGGAAAATTGAAGGTCTGGTTGATCTTGCCACCAATACCCAAATAAAAGGAACTGTAGTGGCAAACAACTCCGCTATTGTATTGAATACGGGAGTTGTATTAGAAGGGCGCGCATTTTCTACTACCGGCGCAATTACTGTTTCTGGCGTAAAAGTTACGATGCCGCTGGGTTGCACTACACCAGAATTAACAGGTCCGCCTGCTCCGGTATTGGCATCTGTTGCGTGTTATACGATCTTTTCGGGAAATGGCGAAGTAACCAATACAGGTTCTACATTTGTAACCGGAGATATCGGTACTAATGTTGGATTGACCACAGGTTTTCAAGCATCTAATGTTACGGGTACGATTCACCCAAATCCGGATGTTTCAACGGCACAATGCTCGTCTGACCTGAGCACGGTTTATGCTTATCTGCATACTTTACCTACTCAAATTGAATTGTTGTATCCTGCTACTTTCGGAAACGGATTGGTACTGACACCGCATACCTATTTAATGAACGGTGCTACGGTTTTAACCGATTCGCTTTACCTGAATGCACAAGGAAATGAAGATGCAGTTTTCGTAATCATAATTAGCGGTGCATTATCTACGGGAACGTATGCTTCAGTAGAATTAATCAACGGAGCTCAGTCTAAAAACGTGTTTTGGAAAGTAGATGGTGCTGTAAATATAAACGATTATACAGAATTTAAGGGAACGCTGATCGGAAACAACGGTGCCATGATCTTAAATACCGGTGTAGAAATTGACGGACGCGCTTTAACTACGAGTGGCGGAATATCAACCTTCGGGATCAATGCTGTAATGACGCCGGGCTGTGAAATACTTTCTGTAGCAACTCCAACTGCAACAACTGTAAAATTATTCCCGAACCCGTTTGTAAGTTTATTGAACATTGAACTAAAAACGGTACAGCCTAACACTGAAATCCGTATTTACAATATGGTTGGCACGGTAGTATTTTATCAGAAAATTACTGAAATTAATACAGAAATGAATCTGGATCTTCCATCAGGGATTTACGTATACCAGATTTCTAATGATGCCGGAATTGCACATACAGGAAAACTGTCAGCGAAATAAGCTAGTTACACTTTCATATAAATTAAAACCCCGTTTACATACGGGGTTTTGTTTTTTAAATAGGCAGATTAAAGTATAGAATTTTATAAAGTCTTACAAAAAATATGTAATGATTATCCGATATCGTAATCCTAATTTAGCCATAGAAATACTACAAAATTCTAACAACTAAAAAACAAATACTATGGACTCAAATTACATAATCAACAGACTTAAATCGACTCTTTACAAATACCCAACTGCAGAATTGCTAAAAACAAGACTAAAGAACCTTGAGGAAGATAAGCGTACGGAAATCGTGTCAAAACTAAAAGTAGAGCTTCACAAACATAAGAATGCCGACATCCACGAGCCGCTTTTCGATATGTTATACCGAGCGCCACTTGCTTCATAAAGCATTCTGTTTTACATTACGAAATACAGACCCGTTTAAAAATCTATTGCCACCCGTCCGGAGATATCTTTGGACTGGTGGCTTTTTGATTTAGCTGTTTGCGGGTAAGTATAAATTGAATACCGCGCCGTCATTACTGCTTCCTTCGGCATTGATTTCTCCTTTATGGTTCAATGCGATTTTCTTGCACATTGCCAATCCGATTCCGGTTCCTTCAAATACTGATTTTTGATGCAAGCGCTGAAATATGCTAAAGATCTTGTGCGTATATTCCGGACTGATTCCAATTCCATTATCTGAAAACCGAATTTTATAGTAGGGCAGGCGCTCGTCGAGTTTAGCGGATTTGATTTCTTCAGCGTCAGCTGTCGTGCACGTAATTTCGACAATCGGTTTTACATCAGTCCTGATGAACTTTAATGCATTACCAATCATATTTGCAAAGAGCTGCGACATTTGTAACGGCACTGCCTTAATCACCGGAAGTTCATTCCACGTTACAGTCGCGCCCGTTCGTGCTATGATAAGGTCAAAATCCTCAACCGCATTTTGAACGGCCTGATTCAGGTCGAAGTCCACAAAAACCGCATCTTCCTTCGATAATGACGAATAACCCAAAATGCCTTTAATTAGCTTGCTCATCCGGGTAGAAGCAGCTACGATTTTATCGAGGTATAACTTAGTTTTATCGTTACCGTTTTCGATGTGTGATTCAAGTATTTCTGCGAATGTGCTGATCTTCCGAAGTGGTTCCTGAAGGTCGTGTGAGGCAATGTAAGCAAACTGCTCCAGCTCTTCATTCGAATGCAATAATTTGATATTTGCATCTTCAAGTTCTTCATTTGTAGCCTGCAATTCTTCTACAACAGCGGCAATTTGCTCGGTACGCTGTTGTACCTGGTTCTCCAATTCCGTTTGAACTTCAACCTGCATCGTAACATCCTGCGCGGTTCCGTTCATTCTAACCGGTTTTCCATCAGGATCAAAAACAGTTTTGCCCTGTGCGTGCAATATTCTTTTCTTGCGTGTTTCCGGATGAATGACAGTATATACTTCATCGTAAATGCCGCCTGATTCCGGATTAAGTGCCCATGCTACTGCGCTTGCAACCCTTTCCCGATCTTCTTCCGAAAGAATCGGAATTACCTGATTAAAGTCACGTGCCGCCGGATCGTACCCAAACCATTCTATCAAGCGATCGGAATACGTTAGCCCGTTAGTGGCAACATCGATACTCCATGTTCCTAATTGCGCGAGTTCGACAGCGCCTCGCATGCTTGATTCGGCTTCCTCGAGTTTATGCCGTGCCATTACCTGATCGGTTACTTCAATTGCGGTACCAATGACGCCATAGACTTTTCCGGTTCCGTCATACAAAGGTTTAAAGGAGTAATCGTAATAGCCAACATACGAAGTACCGCTTTTAATAAACTCGATACGTTGTGCGGTAGCCGAATATTGCTCTCCGGTTCTCAAAACCTGCTGATAATATTCAAGTTGATCGGTTTGCCTTAATTCAGGTACGGCTTCCATTATCGGCATTCCAATGATGGAATTACCTTTGCCTAAAATATCAAGCATTTTTTCATTAGCTTCACGAAGCAGCATGTTATCGCCGGTATAGACAAGTTTAGCGACTGGTGAATTATAAAATACCGTACGCGAGAATTTTTCGCTTTCTTCTGTTTTTTGCCTTTGAGTAACCTGTAATGTGTTTTCTAAAACCCAAACGGCTACTTTTTTTACTTCTCCATTGGATTTTAGCGGTACATAAACAAAGGTAACGTAAAGTGTTTCCTTATTTCCGTGGCGAATTAATTCCATTTCTACTTCATCGGCGTAATAGGATTCGCCTTTGCGGATAACGGTATCCAGCGCGGTTTCATAATATTCGCGGACTTCCGAAAAAGTATCCCAATAGTATTTCCCGATAATTTCTTCATAACGCTTCCCGGCAACTCTGATGAAGCTATCGTTAACAATTTCTGCTACGAGCGTTTGCGCATCCAAAACACAAATTCCGATAGGCGCACTAAGAACCAACAGCCGTAGCTCGTTTATATTTTCAACATCCATAATCCAGATAATGGGTTTCTACTAAGTTACTACATTTCCCGGACAAATTGCAGGAATAAAATGTATTTACTTTAGTATTAAGATGCGAATAGGGTAGAAGTGTAATCAGCAGCAAATCAATAATATTGTAACATTCGTTGCAGATTATTTAAATACGCTTTTATAAAACCGACTTAGGTAATTCTGTTATGGTGAATTAGAAACAGGTTATCGAATTTTCTTATAAAGTAATTCGGTTGTATCGTTCTTTAATTTTAAAGTATTCCCATTTAATTCATACTTACCGTCAAATAATCTTTCCCTTTTTGTTGTATCAATGGCCATACCCGGTTTTAAATATAATTCTTTGATGTAAGCATTCGGGTAGGATTTAAAAGTAATTACTTTAGTAGCGGAATTAAAGCTAATTCTTCCTCTTCTGTCAACTTCGGTTTTACCGGAAGCTACAGTCTCGAAAGCATCGCCTTCAAAATATAGCTTATTAAAATTAGTGTTTCCTTTTTGGAGCTGCCATACACCATAAAATTCATTCTTGCCAGATTCTGAAGCATTTGCATACGATAGCAGTACGAAAAATCCAATGAAAACTACAGGAATGTAAATAAATTTCAGCGCATGGATTTTATTTATCCAGTCCGGCATGTCGCTTTTTTGATACAAATTAGGTTCAGTAATGAGGTATTTTACAACCAACGGAAACTCTGATAGTACAATAAATAATCCCATGCAAGTTAAAATGACAGCCATTATGAATGCATCAAAATCTACATCAAAGGCAATGTCTACGGCAATAATGTTTACCATTATGCACAAGAAAAGAATCGCGCCAAGGCGAACGGTCTTTCTAAAAAACAACAGGAAAGCAGCGGTAATTTGTGATAATGCAATGAACACTGCATACGGATAGGAGTAACCATAATAAAACCAGACTAAATCCATTCCGCTCAATGCGCCAATTGGGGTGTCGTATGTCGATAATGATGTCGTAAACTGAGTTCCGATAATTTTTGCAAATCCGTATATCAACAGCATTGTTGCTGAAAAATACCGGCAGAATGTATAAAGGTAATAATGTAAAGTAGTGGGCTTTTGCATAATTTAAAATTCTTCGTCAACAAGTTCTTTATTTATCATTGCACCGGTAATATTACCAGTATAAACAGCATTTGCGACAGCCCGCATCATTGAAGTACTGTCGCCGCAGGCATAAATCCCATTTAAAGTTGTTTTTTGGAATGGATCAGTTTTGATATAACCCAATTCCGTTAACTCACAGCCCAATGCAGCGGGAATATCCGAATTCTGCTCGAATGGCAGCGACGCATAAACGGCATCAACACTTAATTTCGTAGCATCCTTAAAGACAACATTCTTGATTTTTCCGCTTTCGTGTTCCATTGCGGTAATCTCAGTTTCTATGATTTTGATGTTATTTCTGTTGAGTTTAGCAATTTGCTCCTCAGTAAAATCTGCTTTTCCCGAAGTCAGGATTACAACGCTTTTGGTAAGATTATATACAATTGAAGCCAAATGGAAAGCTCTTTCTCCATTAGCCATGATTACATTTATCTGGTTCCTGAATTCATAACCGTGACAGTAAGGGCAGTGAATTACCGAAATTCCCCAACACTCTGAAAACCCAGGAATATCCGGCATGATATCTTTAATACCTGCTGCAAAAACCAATTTCTTGGTCATTACACTTAGCCCGGACTGTGTAGTGATTGTAAATCCGTGTTCTGTTTTTTCTCCGCTAATTGCAAGATCGTTCAGGAATGTTACAGTGTCGTATTTTAAAACCTGGCTTTTAGCTTTTTCGGCTATTGTGCTTGGCTTTTCGCCATCCTGAGTGATGAAGTTGTGTGAATGTGGCGTTTGACGGTTGCAGGGTTTTCCGCTGTCAATTATCAGGACTTTGCGTAAGGAGCGCCCTAATGCCATTGCTGCCGAAAGTCCTGAATAGCTGCCGCCAATGATAACGGCATCAAAGTGTTGTGTATCTGTCATCGATTTGTGTTGGTTGACCTTAGTATATTAGTGTATTGATAAGCGTCGAGCTAAAGTACAACTATTTTAAGCTTGTTATAAACTCACTGTATCCGCTTTTTTCAAAGAAATCCTTAAGAGTCATGTTGTAAATATCTTTCCAGGAATCTTTTCCGTTTTTCTCGGTATATTTCTGGATAATTCGGAAACCCATAAAGTAGCAAAGCTCATTTTCAGCGCTTTTCGGGAGGTTTTCAATCAGGGGCTTACATTCGCTGTTTCTTCCGCAATGCCTGAAGACAGGGCAGCCTTCTTCATTTGTTTTAAATAAAAAGGGTTCTAGCTTTTGAAAGATTTCTTTCTCGCGGGCTAATAAAACTTTGGTGTCGTTTCCGTAGAGCGCGTCATCGACAGACTGATTTAAATACAAATACGTAAAATAGACCGCTAAACCTTCGTCTAACGTAATTCCGAGTCCGGTTTTTCCATGTATATCTTTTTCCAAAACCGGATTGAACAGCAAATGCTCCAATTCGTGTGCGAAAACCTTGTCGATTGATTTCTTTGTCCACGCTGAGCCGAACATATCCAGGATCATCGAATTATTATCGCATCCGCCGAACAGCTGGAAATCTTTCGGTCCAAAATAGACCATCCATTTCCCTTCGCCTTTCTGGCCGGTAATTTGCTGCAACGCATTCAAATGGCTGGTAAATAAATGGTTTAAGTTAACAGAATCCAATAGCGCAAGTTTATTCCTGATTTGTGTTTGATGTTCTGTAAGCAGTGTTTTATTCCAGGAAACGAGTCCGCCTGCCTGAAATTTCTGCTTGTTATCCTCTCCGAAAATCTGCGATAAGCAAGTGTCAAACGCATATTTATTTGGAAGATAGACTTTGTTGACAATCATTAAACTGTCAAATGTAGTGTTACGGTGCGCCAGTATCTGATTCTTAAACGCATTGTGGATTGTCATCTGGCCGACCGTTATGCTGTCTTCCACATTTTTGACCCTGTCAATTAAATCGGAATAGGAAGTGTTTTTTGTGCCTGAGCAGCTTATGATTAAAATAGATAGAAGAAGTATGGGGATAATTTTCATATATGTGTCTGATTTAACGCTATTGACGCTGTTTTAAAAGCCATCAAGTGTTTCCGTATTTTGCTCATTATTTTCAAAAACTGCTCTTCCGGAAAATCCAATCAATACAGATAATAATAGTATTAAAATACCAATTAAGCCAATCCTCAGTTGTTCTTTATCGTAAAAGTAGCCATAAATAAAAACACAAATAAAGAGCAACATGAAAAAGGCGAACACGCATAAGATTGTCATCGCAAAAAAGATATGTGAAAAGATGATAATGGAGCCTAAAAACAATCCCGTTAAGAGGATTAATTGGATGTTTTTCTTAGATAAGGTTTTCACTTGGCGGCAGTTTAAAGAAAAACGAAGTTATGGAAAAAACGCTATTTTGTAACAACTTCCATAAGAATGCAAATCGAATTATCGTTAAATACTTGTTTCTCTTTGCTGTAACGGAAGTGTTATACTAAATTCAGCGCCATCCGGACTGCCTTTTGCAGAGATTGTACCACCATGGCGCTCCACAATTTTCTTGCAAAGTGATAACCCTAATCCGGTGCCTTCGAATTTATCTTTTGAATTGAGGCGCGAAAAGGTTTCAAAGATAAGCTTCTCATGTTCAGGTTCAAACCCGATGCCGTTGTCTTGAAGCGTTATCGTACTGAAGTTCCTGCCATTTTGTGAGCTTGTTTCAGCCGATAAGGTTATCCGGGGCGGCAGGCCGGTTTTCGCGAATTTAATAGAGTTGTTGATGAGATTGTAAAACAGCTGATAGAACAATACCGGCGCGCCTTCCAGAATCGGTAGATTTTGAAATTGAATGTGCCCGCCCTTTTTTTGCAACGTCACTTCCAGGTCTGATTCGATATTCCTGATCACTTCGTTGAGGTCGACAGGTTCGGGTTTCTGCATTACTGCATTGACGGTAGAGTAGGTAAGTACGCCTTCAATCATTGTAAACATACGGTCTGTTGCACCCTCGATCTTATCAAAGAACATTTTTGATGATTCATCTAGTTTGCCTTCCAATTGCATAACCAGTCGGCTTGTAAAAACTTTTATCTTACGGACAGGCTCTCTTAAATCATGTGATGCCACGTGGGCAAACTGTTGCAGGTCATCATTGGAACGCTGTAGTTCCCTGGTACGTTCGTTAACCTGTTTCTCCAGGGTTTCTGACAGAGCCTCTAATTTTTTGCGTGCCATGACCTGTTCAGTAACGTCTATGGCGACCTGGATCATGCCTGTTATGCGCCCATTTTCGGTTAATGGCCGATAAGCAATATTGTAGTAATATTCCTGCATTACTCCGGTACGTTTGTGGGTAACCAATACTTCAGACTGGTCAAAGTTTATACCTTCTTCATATACTTTCATTACCTGTTTCCAGATGTATTGCCCTGCGAGTTCAGGCATAAGCCTGAGCAGCGGCATGCCAATCACTTCTTCGCCGAAGCCGATCATCCGGAGCATGGTTTTGTTGATCTGCGTAATTACCAGGTCGTCTCCCATAAGCACAAGTGTTGGTGTTGGCGTCTGGTCGATCATTGATTTTAAGCGGTTTTCGCTTTGCTGGAGCTTTCCTTCAGTATATTTTAAATCCGTAATGTCACGAGTGGTTCCTGCTACTGCCTCGACTTCACCGAGCTCGTTCACAACCGGAACGAGAATGTAATCGTACACACGGCTTCCCAATTCGGCATGCGGAAACGAGACAGTACCCCTAATGGATTTTTTGGCAGCAATTACTTCATCAATTTCTCGTTCGTGAAGCAAGGCATGCCATTCTTCATATCCATTTTCACGCAGGCCGCGGCCTATGGCATCTTCAGCAGTCTTTCCCCACATGTTGAGCAGTGCCTTGTTTGCATATGTAAAAGTATAAGCAGGATCGAATACATACACAAGATCTGGCGTATTATTCGTTATAGAATCGTAGAGCCTTCTTTGCTTGTCAGCAACTTCAAGTGCTTGGGTAAGGGCAATTTCCGCCTGTTTCTGCTCGGTAATATCCTCTGCGGTTACCACTAACAGTGTTCCCTGTTTTACAACACTGATGCGAAACCAGTATTTTATCCCTTCAGCGTCATGATGGTACTCGAAGTTAGCGGTAGTTCCGGTTTCTGCTGTATTAATACATTTTTCGAGGATTCCCGTCGGCTTTACTATTGGGAATACTTCGCTGCAGCGTTTGCCTTTATATTCTGTATCGCCGATCCATTTGCGGGTGTAGGTATTGAAAAGCAGTATTGAAAAATCTTCTATGGCACCTTGGTCATTGTAAATGGGCCGCATTACAGCAATACCGTTCGGGGCAGAATCAAAAACGGCTTTAAAGAGATCATTATTTTCTAGTAACTCCATTAGTGGATTTTAGGTTTGGGACAGTGTAATCCGTGGGAGCGTACACATGCCTGTAGCTAATTTAAAAAAAGATCGTGAGATATGCAATTCATAATTTGAGATGGTTGTGAATTTTAAAGGTATTTGGTGATGGTGCCTCGACTGCGCTTGGTGCCTCGACTGCGCTCGGCATGACAATGCGGATTAAAAATAAAATTATGATGTATAATTTGACCGCTTCATTAATACAATCGTTCCCGAACATTACATACTGTCATCCGAACGCAGTCGAGGGACTATTACTTTCTATACATTAGTTTGAACAATGCTAAAGAAATAAAGTTAATTAAACATTTTGCATATACATTTGATGTGCCTCGACGTGCTTGGTGCCTCGACTGCGCTCGGCATGACAATCCGGATTATAGATGAATTATGATGTATGATTTGACTCTTTATTAATACAATCGTTCCCGAACATTACATACTGTCATCCCGAACGCAGTCGAGGGACTATTACTTTCTCTACATTAGTTTGAACAATGCTAAAGAAATAAAGTTAATTAAACATTTTGCATATACATTTGATGTGCCTCGACTGCGCTCGGCATGACAATCCGGATTATAGATGAATTATGATGTATGATTTGACTCTTTATTAATACAATCGTTCCCGAACACTACATACTGTCATCCCGAGCGCAGTCGAGGGACTATTACTTTTATACATTAGTTTGAACAATGCTAAAGAAATAAAGTTAATTGAACATTTTGCATATACATTTGATGTGCCTCGACTGCGCTTAGTGCCTCGACTGCGCTCGGCATGACAATGCGGATTAAAAATAAAATTATGATGTATAATTTGACCGCTTCATTAATACCATCGTTCTAACACTGCATACTGTCATCCCGAGCGCAGTCGAGGGACTATTACTTTCTATACATTAGTTTGAACAATGCTAAAGAAATAAAGTTAATTAAACATCTTGCATATACAATTTGATGTGCCTCGACTGCGCTTGGTGCCTCGACTGCGCTCGGCATGACAACTGCTGGCTGTAGAACTAGTTTACCATGAATTTACTTTGTTTATCAGGCAATGTTGCATAAATATTCTGTCTTCCCGAGCGCAGTCGAGGGATTAGTGCTAATTGTATCTAAGCATTTAGTGATGTGCCTCGACTACGCTCGGCATGACAAATGCGGATGAACCAGTTTCTTAATCATCTTAGAATTAATAAGATAAAAATTAACAAGACAAATAGTATAATTATTATTAATGAAATCAAATTTTAGTACTCAGAATTGTATAGATTTACAACAAATTATTCCCCACACTATGAAAAAGGTTTTCCTATGTTTTATGATAGCTTATGCCTGTCAATCCTGTATTTTTCTAGCGGCTCCAATCGCAAAAGACCAAGCTAATAAGCAGTTGACTGTTGAAAATAATGGAATTCCAACTGATATCGGAATGGATGGTACCTACGTTATCGGGCTTTTGGAAGAACGTGAAAGCCGTGATAAATATCTTCGAAAACACTTAGACGCAAACTACAAAGGAGATTATGTCTATTCTACCATGGCTGAACTGGAAACCAAGTATGCCGATGTGACCAAGTATCGATATGTGCTTACCTATACGAAATTGAGCGGCGGAGTTTATCACATTTCCGACCAAACAACAACGCCAACATCATCTTCCAACTACTTTATTTACGACAGGAAAGAAAATAAGGAATACAATACAAAATTTCATTCTTCAATGTTCGGGAAAGTGATTGAAGCTTATGCAAAAAACATGGAGAAGCAGCGTGTGGTTAATTTAAACAGGAAGTAATATACTTGACGGAGAGACACCCCGCCCTTCGGGCACCACTCTGGGAGAGAGGAATTCTCGTGCCATTAAACAGATCCTGTGAATTCTATTTGGGCATTTTTTAATTGATTCTGTAATATAGCGGTTATACCCTAGTCATACACTCTTGATACACTCCTGATACACTTAGCCATACACTATCCATACACCATCGATACACTATCTATACATGAGGATAACACCCCGCCCTACGGGCACCCCTCTGAAAGAGGGGAATATCCGGTACTGAAATAACTATACAGGTTACCTGATATAAGTATTCATTCTCGGTCGTACTGACTCCGATTTGATTTTGATATAACAGATTTACATATTGGTGCGGGCAATGCTGAGAGCCATAATCTGCAATACTGGTTGTTTCTTATGGCAATGAGGACATTTTTTTTGCATAGAAGGATTGCCTGTCGATTCTAAAGAAATGTCAGATTTGCATGCGATACAGGAAATTTGCTTATCGGTTATCATACTATTACTGCAGGACCGGCAAATCCTGTGCATTAAATTTCCATTCATCCCAAATTGATTTGTTGAAGTCAAATCGTGTTTCACCATTTTTGAGCATATTGCCCCATCTCCCGATGACTGCAAGACGCGCCGAGTTTGATTTATTGACGGATGCTGAATGAAGGATTAGAGAGTGCCAGAGCATTAAGTCGCCGGCTTTTCCGGAAAATGACCGAACCTCTCTGGAAGCGCGGTGTGTAATGCGTTCGAAAATCTGATCCTGGCTTAGGTCACCTTGCGACATATAATCTTTTGGGCTTTCTTTAAAATATTCCCACGAGTCGAGATGGCTTCCCGGCCAATACATAAAAGGACCGCCATATGGATCTACATCTGCCAGATAGAAAACACTGTTGACCAATGTCCGAATACTGTCATAAACCGGAAAATCTAAATGGGGTGTTCTGGCCCCGAGCCATTCACGATGCATTTCCGGAGCGCGCGCAACTAATTCGTTTTCACCATCCCAGATAATACTTGCCGCAAGTGATTCGTATAACGCCTGCATTTTTGGGTGGGTATATGGCGTAGGTTCATCAATCAGTTTGAAAGCATTAGAATTGACTTTCCTGATGGCGGCTCTCCAATCATCGTCTGTGACAGGATTATCATGATATGCCAGCGCCTGCTTGCGCCATGCAACTACTTCTTCTTCTGAAAAGAAATTTTCCAAGATAAGAATACCATCATTTTTGAAGGTTTCAATTTGTTGTTTATTCAGCATAACTTACATTTTTATTTTGTTGGAGTATTCCCAGAGTCCGGGTTTGTAAATGGTGCATCAGGTTATGTGTGGAGTCGCTAATTTCAAAAAGTGTCCACATCATTTGGAAAGCGGCATCGAGCTTGATTGCCATTCGAATCTCCGCATTTTTCGCAGCATCCTCAATTACAGAAAGAGCGGTGTCAAAATCACCAAAGCTACCGTCATAGCATTGTTGCTGGAAAATATAATCCGCACCAATACGGAATACCAGGTTTTTATCATGCCTGATGTACTTTAAAACCCTCAGGCAACGCATGGCCATAGTAAGATCATAAATTCTCATTGCATGGATTGCCATTCCTTCGATTTTAGTCCTGAAGATAAAATCGGCAGCAATTTCCCGGGTACCAAACATGGACACTATTTCCGTTTGCGTCAGCGTGTGCCCGATCATTGCGCTTATATCGATTTCAAAAAGCGGAATTTGATGTAGTTCAACAGGCAATGTGTTTACAGCGTTCTCTTCAAAAACAGCTTTTAAAACGGCAGAATTGATTGTCATCGCATCAGGGTTTACATCCGATAGTATTGTGAGGTAATCAACGGCATCTGTTTTTTGCTTTTCAGTTCCATGTTCAGCGACGAAAATTGCAGACAGGATTCCTGAGATGAGCGTTCCTGATGAAAAATCAAGATTATTTGCACCCGAAATTAACGATTTGAGATGGGCGGTAGATTTTTTAAATGAACCTGTTGTCATGCCGCACAATTGAGACAGCGCAAGCACAGATGTCAGGTTGTCTTTAGTCAGATAATTGGAATGATCAATGATCCATTGGTCAAGTAGTAGGCTGGTGTTTAGTATGTTATTTTTCATGTTATCAGTTCATTAGTTCACAATCAAGTAATATCAGGCTCACGATTGTTGGATGATAGACGTCTTCAAAAATATGGCTCGCAGGTTCCGTTTCCGTTTTTTGCGCTATCACCCATTCTCTGCCCGGTATGAAGCCGGAGGGCTGTTGCGCTTTTAGAAGTATCGCAGCGGCATGTCGGTCAAACCCGGAAAAAGTTTTTTGAAGACAATATTGATTAATGAGCAATTCTGCAGTAAGATCCCAATCTTGTTTGACAACCGACATTGACAGTGACAAGTCTGTATAATCCTGAACGTGCTGATAATCCTGTTTCAAAAATTGTTTCATACCGATTTCACCAAAATCTGCAAAATGGAAAAGCAAATGTGTCAATCCATATAAGTCAAGGTTCTGTACGTATGCCAGATTTGGCAGGTTTGTTAATGAAGAATATTTTAACAGGTATTCGTCGGAAGGAAATTTATGGTTTAGGTCACAGGCATTGATGTAATATTTCATGTCGAGTTTCTCCCAAGCATTACGTTCAGCATTTTCCATGAATCCGCGGTCAAGAACAGCCTGAAGATCGCTTTTGGCAGCATCGTTTTCTATCCCCAATGACCGGAGTACAGAATAGGCAACAACACGGTGTGGGTACAATTGCAATCGGCGTCTGGTATCGAAGAAAAAATTCTGGCTGTCAATGATATCAACCCACGATTTTTGAAGTTTTTTCATCGCCGGATGCTGTTTCAGGAAGGGCGATCTCTGCGCCAGCCTTATTGCAAGTCCCAGTTCAGAAAAAGCTTTACGTTTGATATCTGCTGTAATTTCTTCGGGGCCGCAATTTGAAGGAGCCGCTTCAACAGGTATTTGAAATTTCTCTATGTTGGCGTTTAGCCAATGAAGGATGCCGTCAAGCATCTGTATTTGGTCTTTTTTTTCCAATAATCTTTCCATATCAAAATGATTTGAGTTTAAAAAAAAGGAGCAAGACTTTACAATCTCGCCCCTTTATCCAGATTAGTGGTTTACGAAACCGTGTTGGTAGATGATAGCACTCATCACAATTGGTCCGTTTTCATCCCCGTTTTTGTGGGTTTTCTTTACCAAGAAGTTTGCAAATTCGTCAAGGTTTGTCACCCCTTCTTTTTTCAATTGGCTCAGAATCTGTTCTTTTGTCATTTTTACTTCGTTGCTCATTTTATAGTATATTAAATATTGGCCCTACTCTGTTTAGGCTTTTCGGTTTCGCCTTTGTCTTTTGGTAATGCGCATTGAAGACATTACAAAGTTGAGGCAACAACAATCAATTTTAATAATCCAAAAAGGTCATTTTGAGACTACTACTATTGGGGTACTGTTAACGTAATTTTACCTGAAACAAAAAAGCCCGAAGACTAGCTTCGGGCCTGATCAGATAATAATCGGATACATTACCAGCTGAATAATTTGCCGCTTCCGGAATAGATCGTGTGACCGAAGGCCTCGACATCAACATTGTAATCGAGTTCATTCGACTGGAAATTCGCCGTCAGTGTCAATTCTGCTTTTGCGATACCGACACTTCCGCCAATCGTTGCCGACGGGTTTCTCGGATCGATCACTACGCTTCCAATTGAAACACCATAAAGTGTCGCATTGGCAGAAATTTGCGGAAAATTTAAATCGATGTTGTAATTGATCGTTAACGGCCCGAAAGATTTTGATCCGCTAATGTTTTGCCCCATTGCTTTTGCCTGGTCAGCTGTTAAGGTTAAATTGCTCATGTTTTGAATATTTTATTACCTACTCATATGGCTTTTCGGTTAACGCCCCTATAAATCCTACAGGAAGGTTCGTTTTTTAAAGTGGAATCTGCTCCACTATTTTGGCCTTAACGACAATTGTAATTGAAGACAATACAAAATTTGCTAAATTTCGATTGCGGGAAATCCGCCAAAAGGATGGTTTTGCTGACTACCTCTATCTTATGCGCTACTATTTAAAGGGTTACCATTAAAAAGCGGATACAAATTGCTACAAATAACATAGAAGAAGTATATTTGCCAATACCTCTTTAGTGGTATGACAGGTTCACGCGATACTGTTATATTTGTCGAAATCAATACTATTTCAATTATGAAAAACACAAGACACATTTTCGTACAGGTGGACACAGAAAGCGTTTTAAGAGAAAACCCATACCCGACAGCTCCTGTCAGTGTATGTGAACATTCCCTTATTTACGACCAGGGCTCAATGGCATTAGGTAATGCAGTAACAAATTTTATTGTTGACGCCAACAGTGATCAAACCATCCACTTTACAATTCTTCCGTTAAAGCTTTTTTCATTTCACAAACTGTATTTTAAGGATTTTACGGCAGTTGTGAAAGAAGGGCAAATGGAAATACCAACCAAAATTGACTTGCGCGAGCAGCCTTTAAGTTTTTCTATTTTCTTAGGAGCTGCATCGAAGAACAGTGTAGCCGTATTCACACTTGGAGCCACGTTGGAATTTGAAATAGTGACAAAAGACGGCAAACGGGAAAAATTGGAAATGGAAATAGTTATCGATCCTGTACTACGTGCCAACCAAGGTACTATTCATTCAGAAAAATAAACTTGCCAATGAAGCCGGGAAAGTGGATCATCTTATTGTTTTTGACATTTTTTTCAGGTTATAACGGATTGGCACAAAATCAATCGCGCACGGACAGCCTTAAACTATTGTTGGAGAACGATGCTATTTCCCCTGATCAAAGAATGATGATATATGCCAATATCGCGGCTCTCTCTCCGGCTCCTGATGAGGTATTGTTGTATGCGGACAAATTGCTCGCAGCAGCAACCGAGTATGAAAAGCCACATTATATTATTGAAGCCTATCAGTCTAAAGGTGTTGCATACCGATTGACCGGCAATCTAAAGTTGTCATTAAATAACCATTTTAAGGGTGCTGAATTTGCAATCAGTCAAAAAAACAATAAATTACTGACAAATGCGTACCTCGAAATTGCGAACACTTATATTGCAAATAATGACTATAGAAATGCAATTGTTTACAATAATAAGGCAATCACCGTTATCAGGCATGAAGGTTCTCCAGACAAGCTTGCTATCAGCCTTTTGAATACAGGCTTTAGTTATTATAAGATTAATGAATTTGACCATGCGATGGCACTTTATGATGAAGCCGGTCGGTTATTTGACAGCATTAACCTGAAAATAGGAAAAGCGTATACCATTGGAAACCGGGCATTGATTTATTGGAAACAGAAGCAATATGATATTGCCAAAGATGATTTAATCATGGCTATAGCTTTGCTGGACAAATTAGGTGACACTTTTGGGATGGCAGATTACCACAATCAACTTGGAAGACTGTTTGCAGAAACAGGAAACGTTCCGCAAGCGATACGCCATACTGAAACCGCACTCCAATTAGCCAAAAGTATCAATCTTAAAGAGCAAATAAGAGATGCCTCCCAACTGTTATCTGAATTATTTGAGCAAGAAAATGATTTTCGGAAAGCCTATATTTTTCAAAAACAGTATATAATATATAAGGATAGTATCGAAAATTCTGAAACTACAAAGCAGATCGCCAATCTACGAACAGATTTTGAAGTCAGCCAAAAAGAAAAAGAAATTGTTTTGCTTGAGAAGCGGCAGCTTTCAAACCGTATTTATATTATAGTGACGGTCTTCCTTTTACTTTTTGCCGTATTGCTATCATTATACTTCCGCCAGCGTTTTAAAAACTCCAGGCTTTTGTCTGAAAACGAACGAAAGCAACACGACGAAAATATAAGAAATCTGTTAGTAGCTCAGGAAACAAAGACACTCCAAACGATGGTCCAAGGACAGGAAAGTGAACGCCAGCGTTTAGCGAAGGACCTTCATAACCATTTTGGCAGCCTAATGGCGACAATCAAAGTCAACCTGAACAGGATTGAAGAAAAATCAATTCCGAACTATCAGATACTGGTTACGCTTGTGAATCAGGCCTGCAATGATATTCGAAACCTTTCCCATTCACTGAACATCGGAATTTCCGAAAACTTTGGATTGGTACCCGCATTAAAAGAACTTACTGACCATCTCCAGCATGTAAACGGACTTGAAGTGGAATTTACAGCTGCTATGTGCGAAGAGCAAATGAGCTCAGAAAATGAGATTGTCGTTTATCGTATTGTCCAGGAACTTGTCAGTAATGTGCTAAAGCACGCAGAAGCGACGAAATTATCGATTTCATTAACCTGCTTTGATGACGACAATCTTATAAACATACTTGTGCAGGACAATGGTAAAGGATTCGAAATTCCTGAAAGTGAAAACTATTTCGGCATGGGGCTGAAGTCCCTGGTGAAGATCATTGGAGAGCTTCATGGTGAAATACGATTTGACAGCAATCCGGCAAGTGGTACAACAATCAACATAGACATGCCTATTATAAAAATGACTCTTAACTAACACGATTATGGTAAAGGTTTTGATTGTTGATGACCACCCACTTTTTGCTGAAGGCGTAAAAGCGATGTTTAAACCAGAAGACGGTATTGAGGTGGTAGCGCATACAATTAACGGCAACGCAATACCCTCAATTTTGGATGGTGAAAAGATTGATGTCATTTTGATGGATATTGATATGCCGGCCCTTGACGGTATTGCATGCATGGAATTACTGAATGTAAAAGGATATCAAACGCCTGTCTTAATGCTGACCATGCACCAATCTATAAAACAAATTAAAAGTGCGCTTGAAAAAGGTGCCCAGGGCTATATTCTAAAAGATGCTTCAAAAGCTGAGCTTGTCCAGGCTATTATAGAAACGTCAAATGGCAGGAACTATTTTCACCATAAAATCAACGATCAGATATTTAATTATTTCAGAAACAAAAAGCCATCAATGACAGGTGTGCAAGTGCTTTCTGAACGTGAAAAAGAGATTATTAAATGTGTTGCCGACGGGTTGAACACCAAGGCTATTTCGGCAACACTATTCATTAGTGAACATACCGTGAAAACGCACCGGCGCAACATTATGCATAAACTGCAGGTAAAAACGTCTCCGGAGTTGATAAAACTGGCAATGGAAAATGGGATAATTTAAAGATAAACATCTTATAGTTATACAACTATAATTAGCTTCGCTCCGTTAGCCTTACAGGCTGGGTTTTAATCCTAAATCATTAAATGTTGATTTGTTATTTGACCCGTCCTAATAATAAAGGCTTAAGTAAATCCTGATGTTATTGATGTGCCTCGACTGCGCTCGGCATGACAAATCGCGCCTGCATGATAAATTGCGTCGGCATGGAAAATTGCGTTCGTTTGAACAAGTAGATTAAGTTCAGCATTTTATTAAGACAATGCCTCGACTGCGCTCGGCATGACAAATCGCGCCTGCATGATAAATTGCGTCGGCATGGAAAATTGCGTTCGTTTGAACAAGTTTAGGTTAAATTTATCATTTATTAAGACAATGTGCCTCGACTGCGCTCGGCATGACAAATTGTGCCTGCATGATAAATTGCGTCGGCATGGAAAATTGCGTTCGTTTGAACAAGTAGATTAAGTTCATCATTTTATTAAGACAATGTGCCTCGACTGCGCTCGGCATGACATGGCTGCTTGTTGAAACATGGCTTAATAATCCTCTTGGGTTATTATGTGGTTACTTCTTCTAAAATGTGGATCGTGCTGTAATTGTATTCATACTCTATATCGTCAGCGGTGTTAACGGACAGTTCGTTACGCATTTCATCAAGGAATTCTGCCTCGCCGTAGGGCATTAGTTGTAAGGCGAGTTCCATTATTCCTGCCATGTCGATGCGGTTGCTGTTTACAACCGGTGAAATGTGAGGCTCGTCGCTCAGCATTGCGACGGTACATAATTTCATCAGGTCGGAAACTGTAGTAATCAGCGATGAATAGCCTGAAAAGTTGACGGTCACCTGGTACACATCTTCTTTTTTTGGGTGTGGTTTCAGTGTAGTCATCAGCCAATTTGAAAGATGCTGCATTTTTTCAATTTTTGTTTGCATGTTCTTTAGATTAAAGGGTTAGCTATTGATAATATGAAGCCTAGTTAAACTGTTTCGCAGGAGGTGACAGGAACAGGTTTTCGTAGCGTATTTCATCATCAGTGTTAAGAACTGTATCAGGTTCGGCACCAGCAGGATTTAGAACTGATTCACGGATTTTGTCCAAAAGCTCGGCTTCCTCGTATGGCACGAGATCGAGAATGATTCCGAGTACCCCGCTGATGTTTGTATCGGGTTCCGGGATATTGCGGTTGTAATTGCTTCCGCCATCGTTTAGTGCCAGTATGCACGTCTTGACGATATCAGAGATCAGGTACATTACGTCGGCATATCCGGAGAGCCGCAGTTGCAATGTGTCGCATTTTTTAATTACGTTATGTGATTCGAGCATTACGAAATGTTTTTTAGCCAATTCGCGTAATTGTTCAGGCATTTGAATGTTGGTTTCCATAGTATATGATTTTAATTGTGGTTTATTTTTGGTTGTTTTCAAGCCCTTCTAACTTTGTTGTTGCCAAAGTGCGAGCCTGTTTCAGGAATTCTTTACAGGTATCGTAAAGTATTGTAAAGTCCGCTTCAGGCACTTCAAGCCTGTCCCAGTGGCGCAACATAGACGGCGGTGCCAAGAGCCTCTTTAAACGCAGTACCGAGACTTCATCGTTTTGCGGGAAAAGCTGTTTCGGCAGGTCAGTGAAATGCTTGCACAACTCCATCAGGTACCGTAATGCGTGATTGTTAGGAGTATATCCCATCACTACGCGTATCAAGCCAAGGCAGACAAATTCGGCTACGGTATGTAACAGGCTAATCTTTATCAGTTCGACATCCAGATGGTTGCTGTTGGCCGCATTCAGGTGAAAGTCGGCTACTGCTTCACATTTGAGCCAATAGGTTTTTGCTGCCTCTGCATTACGTTGCGGAATTTGGTTAAACGGCAGGTACGGTACGTTTTTCGTGTCGAGGCACAACCGCTGCCCGTCGCGTAGTACGTTATAGAAAAACCATTGCTGGCAGGCGTTGAGTGTTTGCAGGTGTTGCAACCGGTGTGCCAAAATTGATACGGAGAGCCGGCTATTTGAAACTTCCTTTACATCATCGGCTGCAAGGCGTGCTTTTTCCAATAATGATTCTTTGGTAAAAACGACTATGTTAAAATGGACATACTCGGTATTGGTTTCGTCTTGTTCATTTAATAAAGTAGTCGATTTATTATTGAATTGAGTGCGGCTACCGATACAATAGGCGGTGCAAGGTGCTAAATGCTTGTCCAGGATGTTTAAAATAACCTTCGGTACTTCTGTGTTTGTTGCTGTAGTGTTCATGGCGTATAATTTTGCAGCAAGTTAGGATGCAGATGTCTGGTATTGAACTAAATATGGTGGTAAAATATTAGGAGAGGGTTGTGTTTTACTATGGGACGTTTGGTGTGACACCCCACCCTTCGGGCACCCCTCTGGGAGAGGGGAATGCTCGTGGTTATGGTCACTAATGGTAATTAAGTTTACGATATTCCCCTCCTCTGGAGGGGTGGCGGCACGCCGGGGTGGTTTTGATTGGGTTTTGTGTTTACGGGAAACAGACACCCCGCCCTTCGGGCACCCCTCTGAAAGAGGGGAATGCCCGTGCTACAAATGACGTTGAGTGTTCAGCTAAATAGTTCTATTAATAAACTTTCCAACTCTGGCATCACATTTCCCAAATCATATTTTACTCTCTTATCCGGTATCCTATGAATATATAATCCAAGGGACTTTAAGTAACGTTCTCTCTTTTCATCATATTTCATTTTATCATTGTGACTGGCACCATCTATTTCTATAATCAATCCCAAATGTTTGACATAGAAATCAACAATATAATTGCCAATTATTCGCTGCCTGTCGAAATCAATATTGTGAAACAAACCCTTATGGACTTGCTTCCAGAAAATGACTTCTGTAAATATTCCTTGTTTCCGGAGTCTCCTTGCTCTATCTCGTAGAGCCGCATTGTATGGAAGTGAAGTAATAGTTCGTTTGTATATTGTAATTCCGTTAATTGTAGTCAATGGTGTTTTGTTCATGGCGTGTATGTGTTTGAATGGCGTTGATGGAACTAAAGTAGTGAAAATTTAGCTTTCTACTTTCAGGATGATACGGAAACAGACACCCCGCCCTTCGGGCACCCCTCTGAAAGAGGGGAATGCCCGTGCTATTAACGACGTACAGTATTCAGATTTCGGGAATTCCCCTCCTTCGGAGGGGTGGCGGTACGCCGGGGTGGTTAGTTGACGTTACTGGTTAAACGGTGGTGTCAGGCTATATTTAAATGAGAACAGAACCAGTCCGACTTTTGATTTGATATTATAGCGTTCAAAAAGTGCGGCTCTGTAGGCTTCAATTGACTTTACGGACAAGTGCATGATATCGGCCATTTGCTCGTAGGTATATTCGCGATCGTCGCAAACGAGTGTCAGGAAATCCATTTCCCTTGCCGAGAGTTTAATGTTGTGTTCAGTAGTATTACCGGAGGCGTCATAATTACGTATGCGTTTCAGTATCTCCGTCACATTGTTGTAACCGATTTTTATAATATTGTCTATCGCCAGCTTCAATTCGGGTGCGGTACAGTTTTTATGTAAAAAACCCCTTGCACCGTGGTGGTATGCCGCATCGATAATCTGCTCTTCAAAGTGCTGTGTAAGCAGCAAAACTTTATATTCCTCATCCCGGTTTTCGAGCATTTTCAGTACCTCGACGCCATTCATATTAGGCATAGAATAATCGAGTATAATCAGGTCGGGTTTAGGTTCTAAAGGTAAAGCGCTCAGGAAATCCTCACCATTTTCAAATTCACAGACCACTTTATAGTGGTTCATCTTATGTAACAACTCGGTCAGGCCGTGCCTTACTATTTTATGGTCGTCAACAATTCCGATTGTAATTTTTTCCATGCTAATCTTTATTTTCAAATAGACGAATCGTTGTTCCGTGTCCGATAGCTGTCTCGATTTTCAAGCTATAATTTATAATTGCGGCACGCAGTTCCATATTTTGTAATCCCATCGAAGAAACGTTTTCATTTTCCCTAATGAAGCCGTTTCCGTCATCGCTTATGCTCATTTCAAAATATGGGATTGTATTTATGCCAACTTTCAGCGATTTTGCCCTTGAATGTTTATAAGCGTTATTTAGTGCTTCCTGAAAGATGCGGTAAATTACGATTTTTTCATCAGTGCTAAACGATTTTTTAGTCTTGTTTTTTATTGAAAACGAGATGTTTAGTTGTAGATTTTTTTGCATACGCTCCAATTCCGTTTCGATAGCTTTAAGCAAATCCTGCTGTATGATCAGTTGGTTATTCAGCGAGTGGCTGATGCCCCGTATGGACTTTGAGAGCATTTGAACCGACTCTGACAGTGGTACGAGCGACTGTTGTAATTCTGGCGAATCCAGTTTCAGGTTCTCGATCTGGAAATTAATGTACGTCAGCTGTTGCCCGGCATCATCATGAAGGTCCTGTGCGATATTGTGCAGCACCTGTTCCTGGGTTTCAATTATTGTGGTATTCAGTGTTTTTTGGAAATCAATATCTTTTTGGTACAGTTGGCGGGTATAGGTTTTTATTTTGTTGATGTGAAGCTTGACCAGTAAAATACAGAATAACACGATCAGGCTGATAAATATCATGCCGATTACAATTCCAAATGCCAGGTTATTAAGCATTTTCCCCTTTTTTTTCTGAATAAATATAATAATTTATTATGCTGTAATAAACTACATTCACGAAATAGGTAATAAATTGGTAGAGTGTGATCTCGCCAAATAACTTGTATTCAGCAAGATCTTTATTGCTGAAGCCGCAAATAAAACTGATTCCGATGAAAAACAGAACGGGAGCTGACAATAAAAGATAGCTGTTTGACGTAAAAAACGTAAAGTTTTCCTTTTTAAGCTGCCTGAAACTCTCAATAATAAATACCAGCAGATATAATATAGCACCTGAGATAAAGGCCATCGTAAACAGCGGAAGCCCATCAAAAATAAAGAAACTGCCAATGCAATAGCACATGTAAACAACCGCTGACATCCATATTGTCCTGTTTGCACAAACAAATGCAATCAGGCTCAGCCATGAAATATTGTGCAGCATCAGGTTTACAGCGCTGATATACAGTGTTTCTTTTTTTAAATACATAAAGATGTTAATTGTTATTTCATTGATACAGCATATAAGCAAAATCAGCAATAAGAGTTTATTGCTGATTTTTGTATAGTTTAAGAATACCAATGCCAAAACAAACGTAAGGAGCAGGTAGGGCTGTGTTGGTTCTATGTAAGTTATAAATTCATTCATACAGATTAAATTTCTAAAAAGGGGAGGCACGTATAGGACTGTTAGCTGTAAAAGGAAAGTGTGAGAAATTATAAAATTGGCCTTCTACTTTAAAAATAATGTATGACTCTACTCCATATTTATACTCATAAAATGTGAGTTTGGTATCTTCACCCTTATATTTTTTCTCAAGGATTTTTAGTAAAGGAACCGAATAACTATTACCCTTAGGATTAAATGCACTTTTTTTAATTGAAATTCGGGAATTCTTGTCTAACGACAATTGCATGTAATCGTAATTATCCAATGCATAAGCTGAAACTTTTTTGTATAACTTACTTTTGATCTCTTTTATACTATATTCAGGCATGTACTGCTTGCCTATATTTGAGTCATCAGTTAGTACATGATCATCATGGATGGCAGTTTCAGATTTTTTATAGTTTATATATTTCTGATTTTTCTTTAGCCATGCCGCTTTTTTTACATTATCGTGATCATCTTCAAATGTTGTAAAGTCAATAAAAATTTCTGGCGATGTTTCGTCGTACTCACAAAAGTGCTTCATGTTATAGCTTATCCAATTTGAAATTCCCTCAACTTTTTTACGGTCAATAACTATCGTTTCTGAGCATTTAGGCAGCGGTTTATCCGGTTCTTGTTTGGCTTCTTTTACTGAATTGCCGTTTTCAATTTTTTTTTCAATTTCATTTTTGCATCCTAAAAGCGCAATCGTTGAGAATAGGAATATTAATTTTTTCATAATGTTTTGTTTTAGATTATGTTTAAATGTTTAGCCCAAAGCTCCTGTAAAATAATGTTTTGGAAATAGGTAAAACCCTATTTTTTATTACTATTTCCCCTACTAATATAAACTATAGCGAATATATTAAAATTATTATATAAAATGCTGTATCAAGCAATATTTCAGTGCATTAGGGTAAAAACGGATTGTGATTAGGGATTTCACTATCAGATTGGTACAGCGATATTATAAATTTGGGTTATTGATTCATTGCCAATGCATTACAAATAAGGATTATTTATCAATATGCATTTTATTTTTATTGAAATATTGTTAAGAAGCATTCTGTATTTATAGGAATTACTTTGCAAAACAGGTATTTATACGGGTATGTTTTTGCGGATTTCAATTCTGAAATGTTAAATAAATATTATAGTTTTATCGAGCTGATTTTATAAGCCATTTGCAATTAGCTATTTAGAGAATTAATTATACGCCTTACCGTTTGTTACAGATTGCCGGATTTCAGGGATATTACAATTAATCATTAAATCATAGTAAAAGATGTTTGGTATTTTTAAACGCAAAACAGAAAAGCAAGTCGAAAAAGACAACTTAGTTGACGAAAAAGAAAACAAAGGTTTGATCTTTATCTTCGCACTGGTTATGTTAGGACTATTAGGGATTGTTATGTATGCGTATCATGTCTCATATCAAGAGAATAATATTTACATGACCATGATTACACTATTTTTCATAGCTGGAGCGATTTTTACATCGAGTAGCTTGGTTGGTTTCCTGTTTGGTATTCCACGTACCGCTGCAATTGATTCGACTGAGCGTTCAAAATCAGGCTATATTGCTAATGATAATTTGCTACAAGTAAGTGACTGGATTACTAAGATTCTACTAGGTTTGGGCCTCACTCAGATCCATCAGATTCCGTCAATGCTTACAAAAGTTGCTGTGTTTATCAATCTCAGCTCTAAAGTAGGCAATCAGGCTTTCATCATTTTGGTCATCCTCTATTTTGCGAGCCTGGGTTTCCTTTTTGGATATTTATGGACCCGTCTTTATTTTACAAGAATGTTACGCGACAGTGATATTGATGTAAATGGGCATAAGCAGCAGACAGCCCACATTGAAGGTCAGATTAGTGCTAATGTTACCACTGCGGTGGAGGGAGATAAGCATAAGTGAATAATAGCATGAAAATCATTAAATAATTTTTAAAATGAATAAGCTATCAACGGAGTTAAGAATAAAATTTTTACAAGACTATATTAAGGAGTGGCATCAAACATGGCATAAGAATCATCCCGAAAACATTGTAGGTTTTAGAATAGGAAAAAAAAGCATAAACGGAAAGCCAAGCAGATTTTATTCAATCATCTTCCATGTGACCGAAAAAAAAGAAGAAGGGCATTTGGATAGCACTGCCAAGATTCCAGCGTTTTTTATTATTGAGTTTCCGGATGGCATACGCCGAAAAATAAAAACAGATGTGGAACAGACAGGGGCATTTAATTTTCAGTTGGGAATAGCCGATGAAATTAATAGTATTTATAGTGATAAGTATGGCAGTGTAGGACTGTTTGTTAAAGATGTTGATAACAAAGTTTTCATTCTGACAAATTATCATGTCGTAGCCGAGCAAATGATTGCAAATAATAAATATCGATATAAAAGGAAATCAAGTCAACAAAAAAATGATGTTAAGATCAAATACCGTAATGGAAATTCACTTAACTGCAGATTCGAGGAAGGTATAATTTCACATGAAATCGATGTCGCATTTATTCAGTTACCGATAGAGGCAAACCCAAGTATGAATATTTTGCCAGACCAAAATCGCATTAAAGGAAGAATTGGTGTAAGACCCTATCCTTCATCTTTTATTGGTAAGCCTTTAGTTGTGTATTCCTATCATAACCGAATGGGAATAAATGGAAACATTCATGACAATTCTTCAATATTGCGGACCGAAAACCCTAATATCTATTTTGAAGATATAATCCAAATCACGCCCAGGATAACAAGTGATGGGGATTCAGGAGGAATTGTACTTACCCAATCATTCTCGGTTTTAGGACTAATCATAGGTGCCGATGACAATTATTCATACGCTATACCTTTCTATAAAATAAACGATTTTAAAGAACTATTTCTAATCTAAATATAAAAAAATGAAACTTAAACACAAATTATCATTATTTATAGCTGTCTGTACGAGCATTTGCAGCTATTCACAAACCATACATGTAAAGGTTATTGCTACAACAGTTTATGGTAAAGAGGAAATTGATATCGTTGATAAAAAAGATATCGAATTTGATGCTACGATAACTGAAGTTAAGTCACTAACTTTCAATTGTAAAGATTTACCTGCGAATCATAAATTAACCTTCAATGTGGCTAATGAATCTAAAGGTTATTCCACACCCAATGTCGAAAGTCAAATAGATTTTACAAATAACCTATTGAATAAGGAAATTACAATAAAGCATTTTGATGCCAATAACGCAGAAGTTACTGGAGATGAAATCAAATTTAAAGTTGTTTCAGCTGAGGCAATTGATGATGATAACGATTTAGTAAACAGTACATCCGTCACATTTGAAGAATCAATAGATTCTTACCTTGAAAAAAATTATTCCAATTTTTTAGCTACACCATTCGGCTATATAGATCCTGGCGATAAGGAAAATAGAATTCATATCTTTTTTGATTATTTTGGAAATAGCCTTAAGAGCACCATTCCCCAAGGAATATCTAATGCCCAGTATATGGTTCATATTGTTTATCCATTCCAGTTAAGCGATCCAAATAAGGTAAGTTACTCGGTAAAGCAAAAATCCGGTAATTTTAGCAATGCCCTCTTATTTAACAATACCGATATAAGGAAAATTGGCACCGGAAATCTACAAGGCGGAGAGAAATATGATGGAATAACAGAACGAAAATTTATATTAGGAACGGCAACAGATGATTTAGCCTTTGATATAATAATGTCGACCAGAGGCACAAAAGCTACAAAAACAGTATTAGATACTTATACTATAAAAATGAGTCCAGTCTACCATGGATCCTTTGATATTGGACTCATCAGGACTGATTTGTCTAATCCTACATTTAGTCTTGTTCAACATCCTACTTCATCTTTTCAGGTTGTAAAAGCGACTGAAGAAAGCCCGAAAGGTGTAGTAACTATAATGGCATCATTTTATGTTTCGCCAATTGTTTTACTTAAAAGTGTATTTGGTAAAGAAAAAATCCCTTATTATAAACTCACCGGAAGAAGTTTCTTAGATGATCACAAATTCTATGAACGGTTTTACCCTACAATAGGTGTTGGCTTAAGTGACAAATCTTTTGAAAATATATTTTATGGTATAAATTGGGAGCTTGCTAGGGGATTAAGCATTTTTGGAGGTTGGCACTATGGAAAGGTGAATACGTTTGAAATGCCAAACCATGAAGCAGGTACAACATCGGTATCGAGTGAACAGTTTGATTTTTATAAGAATAGCCGATGGAAGACTTCTACTGCCTTCGGGATAAAACTGGATGTAATGATTGTAAAAAATTTATTTGGCCTCTAGAAGGCAGGCTTAACTAATTCTCAATTTTATTACTTTAAAAATTAGGGCTACAAATAGCAAAACCGAATTTAAACATGAAAAATCCAACCCAAACCCCGCTAACCAATGCCCTTAATGTCGACTTCAACGATACCAATAAGATTTGGCTCACCAACAGTAGGACATTACGAAAAGTAATAGGTATTTTAGGCATGGGGCTGCCCTTATTGCTGTTCCTGTTTTTGTATATCGATAATGGCATGTTGAGTCCTTTAGAGTCGATCAGCCATTATTACTATACACGTGTATCGAGCATCTTTGTTGGCACTTTAGCAGTACTCGGAGTTTTTTTTATCATCTACAAGGGAAAAGAACCCGTCGACTTTTTTGTGTCAATGGCTGCAGGTATTTTTGTGTTGTGCGTGGCATGCTTTCCGACCAGTAATCTGACCGACCAGGCGGGGGATCCGTTGCCATACTCCGTAACTACACTTACTGCAAGTCCGTTCCGTGAAGCTTTTCATTATGCATCTGCCGGTATTTTCTTGGCATGCCTTGCATATATGTCGCTGTTCCTGTTTACAAAATCGGACAAATTGCCTTCCCATCGAGGTTCGCAAAAGAAAACCCGAAACCGTATCTACAGGGTTTGTGGCGTACTGATGATTATCGCTATGCTGGTAATTGGCGCAGGGGCGGTAGGTCTTATTCCCCATACATTTTACCGCGAATATTGCCTTACCTACTGGATGGAAACACTTGCTGTAGAAAGTTTTGGTTTTTCTTGGCTCGTGAAGGGAGAGGCGCTATTTGACGATGAGTAATTGACACTCCACCCTGTGTTTACAGGTCATGACACCACGCCATTCGGACATCCCTCTTTCAGCCGGGAATACTCGTGCTATAAATAACGTGTAGTTTTAAGACTTCGGGAATTCCCCTCCTCTGGAGGGGTGGCGGCACGCCGGGGTGGTCTACTCCTGAACCACCCAAGCATATTCCTCCCCATTGCGATACAGAATCCCGCCGCCGCAGGACTCTGCCGCATGCAGGTAGATCGCATCATTGTGCAGGTATACTTTTTCATTTTCCCTGACGGTGTCTTCGTCGGTGCGGAATTCTCCGTTATCGTCAAGGTTCGTCCAAACGGTCCGGCCTTTGTCTACACGCTCCATTACACCCACCCAATTCAGGTTTGCTAAACCCAGTCCGCTGGTTTCAGTACCCATACCAATGTAGTCAATCTCTTTATTGCCATAGCTGATCTTGAGGCCGTATTTTTTGTTTATGGTGCTCCGTACCATATATACGGTGTCGAGCAGTTTGTCACCGTCGATATCGGCGGTAAATTCTTTGTAATCCTCGAGGTAATACTTTTCGATGGTATCGGCTTCGCGGGTGTTAGCTGTTGCGTCGGCCAGGAGTGACTGATGTGTCGGCGGAACAGTATCATTGTTTTTGCAGGAAAACATCAGTAGTAATGCCAAGAGTAAAATTTTTTTCATTGTTTTGTTTGGGTTAAAGTACAACCGATGTTTGGAGTTGCGGGTTGATTTTAAATTTTTCAGATTCTTCAGTAACTTGTTTAAATGCCTAAATGCTGATCCCAGCACTTCTATTATCTGATCATGCGTAATACAAATTCAACATCCATTTTCATGTAGGCACAAAATTCGGGGACAGTAATCGGAACCTTTTGGTCTTTATTGAATTCCGATTTAATTCTCATGATTAAATTCCGCGCCGCCCGGTCTTTTTTACCGATGATACGGGCAACATCTTTTGGGTACAAAACTAGTCGGTCCATCAGTGCTTTGGTTAAGTTTTTGTTTTCATGTTTTGTTTTTTTTTTGTAATTCAATAGTAGGAATATAGTATCAAAAATTGTGCCGTAGATAATTGGTGTATAGGTAACTACATATTTAAAGGATACGCCTCTTTGGTTCATTTTTTTACAGCAAGGGGCAAAAACAACAGAAAGAATGAAATCTGGGTATAAAGGAACTGGTAATAATCTTATTGTTATTAAAATAAAATGATATAAACATATATGTTGTTAATTTTTTGAAAAACATAATGGATATTTTAATAATTTTGGTTTGGTAATTGATAGCTCATAAAAAACCTACAAAATCAAAACAATGAAAAAAAATACTCTTGGGAGCTGCGGTGTACTGGCTCTCGCATTGTTAGCCTTATTGTCCTGTAAGAAAGAAACAGTTCCATCGAATGGCACCACAGCAGTGGAAATAGTGGAAACCGTAAAAGAAACCGATACTGTCACAACCCCTGAAAAGGACGATATTACGTGGGAAGTCATGAAAGAGCTGCCAAATGCCGTAAAAGAAACCACCTGCACCTTTTCCGCGGATCCGGAAGCGTTTAAAAATCAACAGTTCCTATACGGAGACAACGGCAATGTAGCGTTCGTACAACTAGATGGTAAACGGCGCCGGCTTGTAAGCCTGAACTTCGAAGAGAAGGGAAACCGACTGGTTGTTAAATCGTTCCATGACGGTTTTTATACGATGAAAGTAGAGGCGCAGTATGAAGAGGCAACTCAGGAAGCGCAGGAATATTTTAATGTTACCGCAACTATCACGATTACTGCCAAAGACGGACGTACGGTAACTAAAAATGTGGTTGGAGCTTGTGGGACGTAGGTTGGATTCGCTTCGCTTTAGATTTTTAGACTGCTTCGCTGTTGGAAGTTAGACTCGCTTCGCTGTTGGAAGTTAGACTCGCTTCGCTGTTGGAAGTTAGACTCGCTTCGCTGTTAGATTTTAGACCGCTTCGCTGTTAGATAATAGATGGGAGACTACTTTAAGAATCAAGAACCAACACCCAAAACCCAATACCCAAAAGCCAAAACCCAAAAGCCAATCCCCAAGCAAACGCCCGGGGACTTTCTTTTAATCCTGCAATTACAATAACACAAACGGTCCGGCATATTGGCTGGTGGCGCATAGTTTTCGGATGTCCGATGTAAAGCTGATCCAGCAGTGTACCGTGTTGCCAGTCCAATTGTCGGGCAGGTCGAGTTCGAACGAGGTGTCAGAGCGCAAAGCAGTATGCTTTTGTTGCCATACGCCACGGGTTTCGTTATAAATTGAAACCAGTAATTTGTCTGCCGGTTCAGACAGTCCCTGATTACTGTCGTCACTCCATTCGATGCTTATCTTCGAATCAGCCAAAAGTGTCACTTCCAAATTTTCAGGTCCAAGAAGTACGCCTTTAGTGATCAGGATTTTTTGGTAATCGAATTCAAGAGCAGGATACGTACCGCTAATAGCTTCGGTAATGTGGTACGAAATTGCCAGATTTTGCCTGGAACGGTCTTCTTCAGGCTGGCCGAAATACTTGTTAAACAATGACTTTAAAGGCGATAACAACTTTATTGCCATTGCGAATTTTGTGCGCTGTTCGGTCTGTGCGTCAGTTGCCGGACGATTACTTTTTCTGGGACGGCTGCGCATAACGTCTTTACCTCTCCAATTTAGGCCTATTACGGGCCCGATTTTGCCTGAGAATCCTCCAAGGATTCCTTTTTCAAACTTTGCCATTTTACTACATTTTAGAAAATTAATTAAAAAAAATACAGCCTGCAGGACTCATCAGATTCTGTCTGACGGTTCAAATGTAACATGCTTTTTAATTCATTTCCAAACACATAGCAGTAAATGACTGCAATTAGCAGCAAACGAATGTAAAAAGCTGAAAAGGGCATGAAAAGGAATAAAAAGGCTAAAAAAAGCAGTAAACAGCAACAAATGGTATAAAATGAACTTATTGTATGTCTTCATTTTCAACAATTTAAATAGTACTTTGTTCGAGGATTGTTCGAGGTTTCTCTTATTGTTCTCTTATAAAAGGGGGTGTTTGTAAGAGAATAGTAAGAGAAAGGTGGGAGGAAGGTGGGAGGAAGGATATTTTTGGCGTGACCAATAGAATCTATTCTGCAAAGTTATATTTAGCGAGTGTACATATTACATATTTAGCAAGGAGGCAGACTCGATAGCAAGGAAGGAATTTAGGGAGAAGAAGAAAAGCAGGGAGTATGGTTTTCCGTACTGAACGAAAGCACAAATGCTTTAATTTAGTCGCGTAGAAAATTAATAAACCCCGTAATATAGTTGTAGATTGAAATATATTTTTAAATTTGGATTTTAAGTTTACAACCAAAACAAAACAATGTCAGACGAACAAAAGAAACTCCTCGAAACACAACTATGGAATATTGCCAACATATTGCGTGGCAAGATCAACGCCAACCAGTTCCAGGATTATGTATTGGGATTCATATTCTACAAATACCTGTCGGAGAAGATGGAAAAGCATGCCGACAAGATCTTGTTACCCGACGAAATCAAATATGCCGAAATTGAGGAAACCACCACTAATGGCAAAGAATATCTTGAGCATGTAAAAGACGACGCGATACAATCACTTGGATTTTACCTCAAACCTTCTGATTTATTCAAGAGCCTTGCCGAAAAAGGCAATTCTAAAAAGACACAGGAAGATAACGACGACGAAAGCGAGGAAACCTTTATCCTTGAGGACTTGGCGCGCATTCTCAGTAATATTGAAAAAAGCACGATGGGTTCAGAATCGGAAGAAGATTTTGACAACCTGTTTTATGATATTGATTTGAATTCGACAAAGATCGGGCGCACGGTGTCCGACCGGAACAAGGTTATTGTAAAAATCATCACCGCACTTAACGCGATTGATTTTGACCTCGATAATACCGAAGGTGATGTTTTGGGCGATGCCTACGAATACCTGATCGGGCAGTTTGCCGCAGGAGCAGGGCAGAAAGCCGGAGAGTTTTATACGCCACAGGCGGTATCGTCGATATTGGCGAAAATCGTGACTACGGGAAAGAGCCGACTCAAATCAGTCTATGATCCTACCTGCGGTTCAGGTTCATTGCTGTTGCGTGTGGCGAAAGAAGTGGATGACGTGGCACATTTCTACGGACAGGAGCAAAACCGTACGACCTATAACCTGGCACGTATGAACATGATCCTGCACAATGTGTCGTACCATGATTTTACGATCAAACATGAAGATACGCTCGAACGCCCCGCACATTTGGAGCATAAGTTTGAGGCAATCGTTGCCAATCCGCCGTTCTCGGCACAATGGAGCGCGAACCCGCTACACATGAACGATGAGCGTTTTTCGCAATACGGAAGGCTGGCACCAAAGACCAAAGCCGATTTTGCATTCATCCAGCACATGGTACACCATCTTGACGATAACGGTATTATGGCATGTATCGCACCGCATGGCGTATTGTTTCGCGGCGCTGCCGAAGGGCATATCCGCAAATACCTGATAGATGACCGCAATTATGTGGATGCGATTATCGGGCTTCCGGCTAATTTGTTTTACGGTACGAGCATCCCGACCTGTATTCTGGTCTTGAAAAAATGCCGCGAGTTCCCCGATGACATTTTGTTTATCGACGGAAACAAGGAATTTGAAAAGGTCAAGAACCAGAACGTACTGCGTGGCGAGCATATCGATAAGATTGCTGACACCTATCGCGACCGTGCGGTATTGGATAAATTTTCTGCACGTGCCACATTAGAGGAAATAAAGACCAACGACTACAACCTGAATATTCCCCGTTATGTAAATACGTTTAAGGAAGCCGAAAGTATTGATATCAATGCAGTAGCTTTGGAGTTACGCGATTTGGATAAAGCGATTACGGAAACGGATAAAACGATAGCGACTTTTTGTAAAGAACTGGGAATTAATACACCGTTTTGAGTATGGAAAAGTTAGTGCCGAGGTTAAGGTTTCCGGGGTTTGAAGGGGAATTGAAAAAGAAGCGATTGAATGAGGTCGCAACAATCAATCCAAGCAATGCTAGTTTACCCGATATATTTGTTTACATTGATTTAGAAAGTGTTACCAATGGCGTATTAACTAAAGAACAAACTATAGAAAAAATTGACGCACCAAGCAGAGCGCAACGATTATTAAAAAAGGATGATATTTTGTATCAGACGGTTAGACCATACCAAAAGAACAACTTGTATTTTAACTTGGTAGGTAACTATGTAGCTTCCACAGGATACGCTCAAATTAGAACAAATGAAAGTTCGTTATTCCTTTATGAATATTTACATTTTCAAGGTTTTGTTGATAAGGTGATGGAAAACTGTACCGGAACAAGTTACCCTTCGATCAATTCCAATGATTTAGGGAAGATTTATATTTCATCGCCAACACTTGATGAACAGTTAAAAGTTGCTCACTTTCTTAATTCCGTAAGTAATAAATTAAATCACCTCAAAAAAAAGAAAACCCTTTTAGAAAAATATAAAAAAGGGATGATGCAGAAAATCTTTAATCAGGAGATTCGGTTTAAGGATGAGGATGGGAAGGATTTTGGGGAGTGGGAGGAGAAGACAATTGGAGATTTGTCAACTGTTTCTGCAGGCGCAACACCAAGTACACTAAATGAAACTTTTTGGGGTGGAAGCATTAGATGGATGAATTCAGGTGAGCTAAATTTGAAACGAGTCTATGAAGTAAAAAACCGTATAACGCAAAAAGGACTTGACGGTTCTAGTACAAAGATTATTCCTGCGAAAAGCGTTCTGATAGGTTTAGCGGGACAAGGCAAAACAAGAGGTACAGTTGCAATGAATATGATTGAACTATGCACTAACCAATCGATTGCTTCAATTTTACCAGATGAAAAAAAATACGTGTCAGATTTTTTATATCACAATTTAGACTCGAGATACAGTGAACTTAGAGAATTATCGACAGGAGATGGAGGAAGAGGCGGTCTAAATCTTCAGATAATAAAATCAATGTCGATATTATTACCAACTACTCGTGAACAGAACAAAATCGCTAATTTCCTATCAGCGATAGATGATAAGATTAATTTGGTAAGTAAGGAAATTGAGGGAATGGAAAAGTGGAAGAAGGGGTTGTTGGGGGAGATGTTTGTGTGAATCAGCGGACTAAATAAAATAATTAAATTAAACATTTTAACATGGATTATTTGTATGAAAATTTAGGAGACGAAAGGTTTCAAGAATTTTGCAGTATATTGATAAGTAAGGAATTTCCTAATATTCAAGCGTATCCAGTAGGACAACCTGATGGAGGCAGAGATTCGATAGCATATTTAATGGACTCAAGGAAGAAAGAGTTTATAGTTTTTCAAGTAAAATTTGTGAGAAATGCTAATCAGGAGCGTGATATCCATAAATGGTTAGTAGACACAGTCGCGGGTGAGGTAGAAAAAATCAAAAAGCTAATTCCAAAAGGGGCAACATCTTACTATCTTCTCACAAATGTAAGAGGTACAGCTCATTTAGATAGCGGATCAAAAGACAAAGTAAATAAAATTTTAGAGGAAAGTATCCCCATTCCATCAATTTGCTGGTGGCGTGATGACTTATCCACATTATTTGAGAAGGATTTAAATCTTAAATGGTCATTTCCTCAAATTTTAAATGGTCAAGACATTTTGAATTCTGTCTTATTTGACAATCTTAACGAGAACAGGGACAGAAGGGAAAATGTGGTAAGGTCTTATTTGAAAGATCAGTACGATATTGATAATGAGGTAAAATTTAAGCAAATAGACTTACAAAATAAACTACTTGAACTTTTTACTGATGTCCCTATAAAAGCTAAAAAAATTAACGTCAAAAATAAATCTTTAAAAAAGACTCTATCGGTTTTAGGTCAAGGTTATTACAACGACGAATATTTTTTACATGACGATACAAGAAATTGGGGAGCTGCAGAATTCATTTTACATCCGAAGGTACAGAGTGAAATTGAAAGAATATTACTTGAAGGAGGTCCTGGACAAGGTAAATCAACTATTTCACAATACATTTGCCAAGTTCACAGGGTGAGGTTGTTAGATAAAATAGACGATATTAATCTTTTACAAACTAATATTAGAGATACTCCCGTACGACTTCCATTTAAAATAGACTTAAGAGATATTGCCTCTTGGGTAGAAAAAAAGAATCCATACTTAGGAATATTATCAGAAGAATATTTTCGAAATAATTGGGCAAACTCTTTGGAATCTTTCTTAATAGCACATATATTCTATCACTCTAAATTAAATGATTTCAACTCCAGTGATTTGATTTCAATATGCAAGTTAAGTCCGATCTTGCTTGTGTTTGACGGTTTCGACGAAATTGCAAATATAAACGTGAGGAGTCAAGTAATTGATTTTATTAATCGAGGAATATCTCGCTTAAGCGTAAACACTAAGTCAATACAAATAATAATTACTAGTAGACCAGCGGCTTTCACAGATTCGGTAGGCTTTTCAATCGACCATTATCCTCACTTCGAGTTGACTGATATTACGTTGCCTATAATCAACGAGTATGTTGAGAAATGGATCAAATCTAGCCGACTTGGTCAGCGAGATGCAGTTGATTTACGCAAACTTATTAAGGAAAAACTGGATATGCCACATTTAAAAGATTTGGCTAGAAGTCCGATGCAGCTTGCAATCTTTATAAGTTTATTACGTACAAAGGGAAATGCTCTTCCAAATAAGAGAACATCGCTTTATGATAATTATATCCAACTTTTTTTCGACAGAGAATCTGAGAAAAGTGAACTAATTAGAGTTAAAAGAGATTTAATAATTGACATTCATGAATATCTTGCCTGGGTATTACATTCCGAAGCTGAAATGCTCAAAAATAACGGGTCTATACAAATTGATAAATTAAATTCAACCTTAAAGGAATATTTATTAAAAGAAGGACATCCTACAGACATTGCAGATCTATTATTTGACGTCATGAAAGAAAGGGTTTGTGCATTGGTTTCTCGCGTACAAGGAACATTTGAATTTGAAGTTCAACCTTTGCGTGAATATTTTTGTGCAAAATATCTTTATAAGTCTGCACCTCATTCTTCAGCCGGAAATGTCCAAAATGGAACAAAACCCGACAGGCTACACGCAATTTTAAGAAATTTTTATTGGCAAAATGTGGTGAGGTTTTTTGCGGGATGTGCAGATGCAGGTGAACTAGATATGATTATACAAGAACTTAAAGAACTTCAGAATGATAAAATACTACAGTTTACAAATTATCCAAAAATCATAACATCTCAGATGTTGTCAGATTATGTTTTTACTCAAAAGCCATTAAAATTACGTGACGTAGTAACTATCATCATTGACAGTATAAACTTAGGAAATCTTACAAATCAGGGCTTTAGGGCTAACGAGCCGCTTTTTTTACCCCTCGAATGCGGAGGTAAGGAGGTAGTAAATGAATGCTTCACACAGCTTCAGAAATTTCCGAAAAATGATTATACAAATGAAATCATCTCAGTTCTAAATAACAATCCGCATGAAAATCTTCAATTGTGGACTGAAAAAAGTAATAAATTTAAAGGTATTAAGCTGACAAAATGGTTGGATTTTGGATACAGGCTTGGATTAATTCATAAAATTGAAGATGATTTACTGGTATCTATTTTAGATGAAGGAAATGAAACAGAAACTAAGAAACGATTAAAGACAATCATATTTGGAAATAAACTAAGTTTTGTTAACTCAAAAATTAAATATAAACAAATTGTTTTTGACAGTATTCTAAATTTTGAAATCATAACCTTTCAAAGGAATGGAACAGATAATAGTTTAAACTCGTTGTCAGTTTTTCTACATCCCCAAATAATTGGTTTTTTAATTGGGCAGTATAGTTTCGATGGATCTTTTTTAGAACATTTGAACAGAATTCAAGATAATCGGGTAAATTCGGAAGGTAATCAAAACCAACTCATTGCTTTTCCATTAAATGATCATATTGATGAGAAGGTTAAAGAATTTTTAGACTCCGTTTCAGAATTATTTGACATTCCTGTTTTAGATTTTAAAAGGGAGCTTAAGTATTGGGATATATATGTGGAAAGCATAAGAAAACATTTAGGCAAAGGTTATATCGCAGAAATAATTGCTGTAATTTCTGCAGGTGTAAAAAGTAACGCTTTCGTATCGGACGAGTTTGAAGATTTACATGATGTGAATTTATCGTTGTGTAGTAGAGTGAGATATGCACGTTTAAAATCTGGAAATATAGCATATTGGAAGAAGCAGTTTGTAGTTAAAAATCAACTGCAGTTTACATTACTTGTGTGTTTGGCTTGGGGTACTTCGAAAATGTTAATGTCATTAATTCCTGAACTTTCCGATTCAATTTCTTCGCTTTCTAAAAAGGAATTTATGAAATTAGATAAGGCTTTTTCAAACTTAAACCACGTTGCAAAGTTTAATAAAAATCAAGAGGCAGAGATTGAAAAATTTATATTGAGGGGTTATGCATTAGACGAATTAAAATATTTACTTACGTATAGAATTGACGAGATGAAACGTGATAAGTTAATATTTCTACATGTTCATAGCAATAATGGTAAACTCCAAAAAATCGATGAGATAAAATTTGAATATCTAATTAACAAATTTTTAAACAACACTTCCGATAAAAATTGTTTAAGAGAGATTTACGAGATGTATAAAAGTTTATCAAATTATAACGAGAAACACTACTTCAAATTTGATCAGAGAAATGACACAGAAATTCCTTATGAAATTGCAGTAGAAATAATGTCAAATTGCAAAGATTATCCAAAACTGATTAGCTCTTTGGCGGAAAGAGCTTGTAGATTACATGCGAATCAGAATTTGACTCCTATTGGCGAGATAGCACTCAAAGAAAATTGGTTTTAGAACAATCTTATGACCTCGCAGTCCGAACAATTACTATAGTGAAATTTATCGCCCAACTCGTGTAATCCTGAAAACGAAAAGGATTAGAACTTGAATTTTTTTCAAAAAAAAAACTTAAAAAACTTTACAATAGAAGATGTACCTAATTGATACAAATTTAAATAGATTAAAACAATTGAAAGAAGAAAAGTTTAATCAACTAAATATTACAGAACGGTATCATCTACAAGAATGGATTGTAAATATGCCTAACGCGTTTGGTGAAGAGCTGCTATTCATTCAAAAGGAATTCGATGATTTTAACGATACCAGTGAACGGCTTGATTTACTGGCATTGGATAAATCAGGAAACATTGTGGTAATTGAAAATAAATTAGATGATTCGGGTAGGAACGTAACTTGGCAAGCGTTAAAATATGCATCATATTGCTCGACACTTTCAAAAGAAGAAATCAGCAATATTTTTCAAAGTTATTTGGACAAGCAAGGAAATAACGAAAATGCAAAAGAATTACTTGCCCAATTTTTTGAAACAGATTATGATGATATTTTTCATTTGAATCAGGCACAAACTCAACGATTGATTTTCGTTGCAAATAATTTTAGAAAAGAGGTTACCTCTACTGTGCTTTGGTTATTAAATTACAAGTTGCGTATACAGTGTTTTAAAGTAACTCCATACTCATTAGGAGAACAGAAGTTTATTACGTTTGACCAGATTATTCCTCAAAAAGATTCAGCCGATTTTATTATCCGAATGGCTGAAAAAAATCAAGAAGAAATTGCTGCACAGGAAGGACTTCAGAACCGACATTTGATTAGGTTAGAGTTTTGGAATAAAATATTGCCAATGTTAAAAGGACGAACATCAATCTTTCAAAATGTTAGTCCGTCAAAAGATCATTGGTTGAGTTCTACAGCCGATGGGTTTCGATTTACAATGACAATCACTCGTAATTATGTCACCGTATTGCTAGAGTTTTCCAAACCAAGTAAGGATGATAATAAACATTTGTTTGACCAGTTGGAAAAGTACAAAACTGAAATAGAAAATAGGTTTGGGCATCCATTAGGTTGGAAAAGAAATGATGATAAAATCAGTAGCCAGGTTTATTATGCATTGAATAATGTAAATATCTTCGAAAAGAATGATTGGACGCAAATCTCTGAGTTCCTTTCTGAAAATATGATTAAACTTGAGGAGGCGTTGAAGCCTTATTTGAAGAAAATAAAATAAGCGTACATATTTAATTTCAACAAATACTTGAAACAGTACTAAAACGTTTAAAACTATAACTTATGCCAAGACCAGAATTCGTTGATCTAGTTAAGAAAATAAAAAAAGAAGGAAAATCCGAAAAACTAACAATCAGAAAATTGTTGCATACTTTTAGTTATTATGAGAAGCGAACAAGCGGGAACGTCTGGCGAATTAATGAATATCTGAAAAAAGAAAAAATGATTGTTATCCCGAATTTTCAGGGTGGATGGATTGACGAAATTGTTGAACTGAAAGAAATGAATAAAGCGCGTATTAAAAGTGGTGATGAATCGGATGAGGAAAAATTTGATCCAATTAATAGACTTTCTGTTCTTAAAGCGGCATCTCAAAATCCGTTGTCTATTTCGCGTGATGCCACACTGGAGAAAGCCTATCATTTAATGTGGAAAAATGACTTTTCTCAGTTGCCTGTTATGAATAATGACAGGGAAATCTTGGGAATTATAAGTTGGCAATCGATCGCAAAAGGGCTGATTGCAAAAAAGGACTCAAATAGTGTGAAGGATTTTATGACTCATGATTATAAAATTTTGGCTGAAGACACTCCACTTTTTGAAGCAATAAAAGAGGTTATTAGGACCGAAATGATCTTTGTGAGAAGCAAAGAGAATAAAATACAGGGCCCAGTAACGCCATTTGATCTGAACGAAGAGTTTATGGAACAGATTGAACCTTTTATTTTGTTAGAACAAATTGAGAACTTTATCCGCTTAATACTTCATGACAAGATCGTATTACAAGATATTTTAAAGCTTTTAACAATTACAGACACATCACGCAAAATTGAATTGATAAGTGACTTGACTTTTGGGGAATATCAAAGAATAATTGAAAACGGTGATAATTGGGATTTACTTGGCTTGCCTTTTATCAAAAGTGACTTCACAAACGAGTTGGATGAAATAAGAAAAATTCGAAATGGTGTTATGCATTTTCACCCAGATAAAATTTCTGAGCATGATTTGAACACTCTACGTAAAATGTCCAAATTTCTAATGGATTATTGCAAGAACTGTGATTTTTAAAACGTTAATTTGCCATTACCTCCAAATCCTAACAAATCCTTAAACAAAATTTTGTGTCGCAATTTGGGTTATGGTAGAACATTATTAGTAACAAAACGATTTAATTGCACGTATAGATAAAATTAAAAACGCATGAAAGCATTTATCTCTTATAGCCATAAAGATGAAAATTATTTAGAACGCCTGAAAGTTCATCTTGCCCAAATGAAACGAGAAGGTCTAATCAATGACTGGACCGATAGAGAAATTCATGCGGGCGGTAGTCTAGACAGTTTGATTAAAGAAGCACTTGCTTCATCAGAACTTTTTTTAGCACTTCTAAGTCCGGATTATATTTCTTCGGATTATTGTTACGATAAAGAATTTGAAAAAGCTCAAAAAATGCAAGATATAGGAAAACTTATTATCGTTCCTATCATTGTAGAACCTTGTGATTGGCAAAAAACTCCGTTTGGCAAACTAAAGGCATTACCAAAAGACGGAAAAGCTATTAGTGAATGGACTAATCAAAATCTTGCATTTTTAAATGTGATAGATCAACTCAGGCAGCTGACACAACCTACGAAATCGTCAGCATTTTTTGAAGCTAGGTTAGAGGGTGAAACTAAAAAGCTAATGAAAAACTACAAGGTTAAAAAGTTTTTTAGTGAAGTAGATAATTTCAGTTTTAAGGAAAGTAGTTTTGAGGTTATTAAAAATTATTTTAATTCGTCAATTTTGGAACTAAACTCTGTAGAAAATCTGCAAGCAAGTTTTACTAATGAAAATAAAGGTTATTTCACTTGTCTGATTTCGAACAGAGCAAATAGTCAAAACAGTTTTATAACAGTTCAAATGGGAAATGAGACACGTCAAATGTTTGGAGATTTAAGCTATTCATTTTCAGATAAAATCAGCACAAATTCCGTTCCGATGAATAAAGTTTTTAGTGTTGGAAATGATGAATATGAACAGTATTGGACAAAAAGTACTTATATCTTTAGTTCTCATAATCAAGTAAATGACCGAATAACTGCTCATCAAGTTGCTGAGCAGATATGGAATGACTTTATTTCACAGGTGGGAGTTTCAGTTGAATAATTTTGTAAACGAAGCACAAAATAACTTATTAGTTGTATTAACCAATGACATCGCAATCTGAACAAATACTCGAACAAAATCTAATCTCCCAACTCGTCTCAAACGGCTACGAAAAAGTTGATATTAAAGACGAAAAGGATTTACTGCGCAACCTAAAGGCACAACTCGAAAAGCACAACAATAAAACCTTTTCTGACAGTGACTTTCAGCACATCCTAAATTACCTGACCAAAACCAACAACGTTTTTGAAAAGGCAAAACTGTTGCGTGATAAGTTTTCGTTCCGTAACGAGCAGAATGAAGTGGTGTATGTCGAGTTTCTGAATATGGAGCATTGGTGCCAAAACCAGTACCAGGTGACTAACCAGATCACAATGGAAGGTAAGTTTAAAAACCGTTATGATGTAACGTTGTTGATCAATGGGATTCCGGTAGTGCAGATAGAATTGAAACGCCGTGGTCTGGAAATGAAAGAAGCCTACAACCAGATCAGCCGTTACAGCAAGCACTCGTTTGGCGCATCGTTGGGGCTGTTTAATTTTGTACAGGTCTTTGTGATCAGTAATGGGGTAAATACCAAATACTTCTCCAACTTTACAGGGCAACAGCCCGACTTTAAGCAAACATTCTATTGGACGGATGAACACAACAAGCGTGTTTCGCAATTGTCTGATTTTACGAATATCTTTCTAGAGAAATGCCATTTGTCTAAAATGATTACGAAATATATTGTACTTCACGAAACGGATAAGACACTAATGGTGTTACGACCTTATCAGTATTTTGCCGTTGAGAAAATTATTGAGCGCGTAAAGACGACCAATAAAAATGGTTATATCTGGCATACGACGGGCTCGGGCAAAACGCTGACGTCGTTTAAGGCGAGCCAGATTCTATCAAAATTGCCAAAGGTCGATAAAGTAGTTTTTTGTGTGGACAGGCGCGATCTCGATTACCAAACGTCAAAAGAGTTTAATGAGTTTTCGCCGGGAAGCGTAGACGGAACACACAATACAAAGGCATTGGTGAATCAGTTTGCCAATGACAGTACATCATTAATAGTTACCACGATTCAAAAGCTGTTCACCGCTGTTACCAAAGAACACCACCTGAAGGTAATGGACAAGCTTAAAGACAAAAAGATTGTCTTTATTTTCGACGAATGCCACCGCTCGCAATTTGGCGATACGCACAAAAAGATAAAAGCGTATTTCAACAACTACCAGATGTTCGGCTTTACCGGTACGCCCATCTTCAAGGAAAATGCGGTATCTAAAGACAGCCGCAAATACACAACGGCAATGTTGTTCGACGAGCGTCTGCACCAGTATGTAATCACCGATGCGATCAAGGACGAAAACGTTCTGCGTTTTTCGGTAGAATATGTCGGCAAGTATCGCGAGAAGGAAAACTCACGCAACGAAATCGACATTGAGGTAGAAGCCATTGACACAAAAGAGTTAATGGAAAGCCAGGACAGGATTGAGAAGATCTCGAATTTTATCATCCAACAGCATCCTATAAAAACACACCGTAAGGAGTTTACCGCCATGTTTTGCGTGTGCAGTGTGGATATGGTAATCAAGTATTATGATGTGTTTCGCAGGTTAAAACAGGAAGGAAAACACGATTTGAATATTGCAACGATTTTCAGCTACAGTGCCAACGAAGATGAAAAAGACGATTTTGGAGGTATGGACTTTCAGGATTTTGATGTAGTTGCCGATCCGGGAGCGCAGTATGTGTCTTACCATACACGCGACAAACTCGAAAAATACATCGAAGAATACAACAAAGATTACCAAACCAATTACACGACAAAAGACAGCGAATCGTTCTATAACTACTATAAAGACGTTTCGGATAAGGTGCGTAAAAGAAAAATCGATTTGTTGTTTGTAGTCAATATGTTCCTGACCGGTTTTGACAGCAAGACGTTAAATACTTTATATGTTGATAAAAACCTCCGTTATCATGGATTGATTCAGGCGTATTCCAGAACTAATAGAATATACGGGCAAAAGAAATCACAGGGAAATGTGGTGGTGTTCCGTAACCTCAAAAAAGTGACCGATGATGCGATTGCATTGTTCTCTAACAAAGAGGCAAAGGAAATCATCATTATGAAACCGTATGATGATTATATTGCCGACTTTAATAAGGCCTATGAAAAACTAATCGACTTAACGCCTACCGTTGATTCTGTAGATGATCTGGTCAGTGAAGACTATGAACTCGATTTTATTAAAGCATTCCGTGAAATTATGCGACTTCGTAATGTGATTGCCTCGTATGCGGACTTTAAATTCGACGACCTCGACATGGAAGAACAGGAATTTGACGATTATAAAAGCAAGTACCTCGATTTGTATGACAAGGTTACGAAAAGTACTGAAAAGGAAAAGGTATCCATACTTGATGAGGTTGATTTTGAACTGGAACTGATTCATCGGGATGATATTACCGTTTCCTATATCTTAAGGCTGTTGGCAAACCTGAAAGCCATAACGCTTGAAGAAAAAGAAAAGCGACAAAAAGAAATTCTCGATATGGTTGCCGGAGATGTTCGCCTGAGAAGCAAGCGCGAACTGATCGAGAAGTTTATCATAGAAAACCTTCCGCTAATTCACGACGACAGTATAGAAGAAAACTTTGAGCACTTTATGGATGCCGAAAAAGAAAAGGCATTTGATAAGTTTGTTGCTGATGAACATCTGAATTCTGATAAGCTGAAGTCATTGGTGGAAGATTATTTGTTTTCACAACGCACTCCGACGAGGCAGGAAGTAATTGAAACGCTGGAACAACAGCCATCGGTATTGAAGCGGAAAACTATTGGTGAAACGCTGTTGGTAAAGTTTCAGGGATTTATTGATACGTTTTTTGGGGAGTAATATGCAATACACCATCGAAATTTACGGTTTGCATTTACAAGATCACAGTAATGGATGTAAGATAGTACTAACTGGAACAGGAAGTGCTTTAGAAAAACCGCGCAGAAAGTTGTACATTATTCATTCGGGGAATGATGTTTTATACGTCGGAGAGGCTAATACCTCATTGAAACTCCGTTTTCAAAGGAGCTGCAACTCTTACAACCACTTCTTTTTGGGAGGGCACGCTAAAAATGGCTACAAAGGCTATAAATGGCTTAACGCAGTCAATAACAAAAAACGGGAACTTACAGTTACAGTTGCAGTATTCGATGAACGTTTCGACGAGAACCGAACGATTGTCGAAGCCATTGAAGCGGAAGTGGTGCATTTAATACGATTAAAATACGCAAGATGGCCCGAGTTCCAAAACGAGATCCATTTTAGTAATTGTCCCGGCGCAGGTAAAATTGCAGAAGAAATTTATAGAAAAATGGAGTTCTTGCAAAGCTAGCCTAATGATTTCACCCTGTATAGATGACATTAAATCCTATTATTTCTATTTTGCAGATGCAAATGTATGATAGATAAATTTATGTTCTAGGACTGACACTGTCTTACAAGTATGTGTTAGATCCTTTATTTCCCCAACAACCTCTCTAAATACTCCACTTTTGCTTTTTCAGCTTCAACAAGCCTTTCATACAACTCCACAACCTTATCCAACGGATTGAAAGTGCATTGAACACCGTGAATTGCACCGTTGTTTGAGGAATTGTCGTAGAAGCTTGCGAAGTAATTGAATACACCTTCCTCACTAAAATTCTCAATCGCTTCCTTACTAACACCAAGCGCCTCCGCAACTTCCTTTAAACGTTTGTCATCGAGTTCTTCACTGTTCTCCAAATTACTTACGGTTTGCTGGCTTACGCCCAATGCTGTTGCAAGTGCTTCCTGTTTCATACCGCGCAGTTCGCGGATACGGGATATTTTTCGTCCGATGTGGGTAGGGGTGGGTGTGGTCATGGCGTTGGGTTTTGGGCTTTGGGTTTCTGGTTGCGATTGGTATCTTTAACAAAAATACAATTTTTTGGGAACTGGTTGTTGTTGAAGTAAAAATAAGGAAATTAATTATAATTTGTTTTTTTGAAGAGGGTGTTTTTTTTTGACATCCTATTGCAGTGCCACCCCGGCGTTCCGCCACCCCTCCGGAGGAGGGGAATTCCAAAGAATCCTTCGAAAATACGAATAACCGAATCAAAACTTTAAATTGCGTTCCTCGCCATTTAACTCTCTTGCTTTTAGTAACTTTTCAATTTGATTGTCTCTTAATCCGATATAAAAATCGTTGTCTTCGTTTTCTTCAACAGACAATCCCATTTTCCTGTTGAAAAGATACTGCTCATGCGCCAATGGCATGTGCTCGCCTAATTTTCTAAGCTTAAAAGTGTTGTATGCGTTGTATAGCCCTTCCCTAAAATCATAATACGATTCAATAGGAATGTTTTCATCTTCTTCTTCCATTTCCATAATCAGTTCAGCGAGGTCGAAATAATTATTCTTGTTCTTTTTATTTATTTCACTGAAATTTGCATACTTTTTTCGGGTTTCGTCATCTTCGAAAGTATTTACAAAGAAAGTTACCTTTTCAAGTTCATGGGTGTTTAGGGACGGACGCTCGTCCGGAACATAAGGAGCTGGGGGCGGAAGGTCTTTTTCTTTATCCTTACTGAACAGTTGGAAATAAAATAATTCTTTCTCGCCCCTAATATCAGGTAAGAGCAGGAGAGATGAATTGCCTGTCCTGAGATTATGGTAGTCATACCATTCAGGCATGGAGAGCCCGTCTTCGCTATTACCGGTATAATTGGCTTTGAATTCTGTATATTCCTGCATTTCGTAATGTTCACCGATGTCGTCGTAATCGATGTCAGCTGTAAGCAGGAAATCCTGGTACATCTTTATATCATCTTTAGAAACAGGTTCCAGGAAAGGACAATTCAGGATATTGTTTTTCCATATTTCAAAATCAAAAGAGATTTCAACTCCGTCAAGTGTAATCTCCTCAGCACGCCATAAGCATTGCAGGTCAAACAGTTTTTTTTGTTGTATGACTTTTAAATGATCGTGGGCAGCGTCTATCCATCGCGAGCGTTTTTCTTCAACTTGACGTTCATAACTGTCGGCATATTTGTAGGCAAGGTACTTTTCACTCAGGTAAAACATAATAAAAGTGTCGATTGAGACAGGGTGGAAGCTTTTGAAATGTTCCTGCATCGATACATTTTCAAGGATCTCTTTGTGCCATTTGGTTTTGAGTTCTTTTTCCTCTAATAATTCGGTTATGCCTTTTTCGTAACGGTCGTGATATTTACTGATTTCCTGATCGTCAGGTGTGTGGTCTTCCATGGTTTAGCTTTTTAAATTGAAAAAAAAATGAGACTGTAGGCTAAATTTATGGAATTTGATTTATAAAATGTGAGAATGGGTAATTTTTTTGGGATTTGATGGTCCACCCCGGCGTTCTGCCACCTCTTGGGAGGAGGGGAATGCACGAATCAAGTGCTATTCAAATATACCTAAAGTTATATTTTATAATTTTGAATCGCCCATTTTAGCAAGGCATTTTTTTCTTTAGGCAAGCCCAGTTTTTCAATTATTTTACTTCGGTGCCCTTCAACAGTCTTTTCAGATAAGAATAACAAATCGGCAATTTGCCTGCTGGTTTTTTGGTGTGCCACCTGTTCCAGTATTTTTCTTTCCGAGAATGTCAATGTTGCGAGTTCGCCCATATCTGATCCGGCAGATGGGATTAAATCATCCTCTAAAAACGAACTGATGTATTTGTTACCATTTTTAACTTCCACTAAGCAGTGTTCTAACTCTGTTTGTGCATGTTCTTTTAATATGTAGCCGAAGATTTCATATTGCATTGCCTTTTTGTAAATCGTCGTTTCTTTGTGCATCGTCAGTAAAATTACTTTTGTTTTAATTTTAGCTTCCTGCACTTTTTTGGCGACTTCCAAACCGTCAAGGCCAGGCATGTTGATATCTAAAATGGCAACATCGGGTAGGTGGAGTAGAACCAGATTAAGTGCCGAAATACCGTTCGAACAGGTATCGATTACTTTATAGCCGTAAGATTCTACAAAACTTTTAGTGCCTTGTAACGTAAAAGGATGATCATCTGCAATAAGGATTTTCATTATTTGTTGATTTCGATTGTTATGACTGTTCCGTTTTGATCCGAAACTATTCTGGCTTCTCCGCCAATTGCCCTGCTTCGCTCAATTATATTGTGAAGCCCGAAAGCAGCACTGTTATTTAATGTTTCCTCAACATCAAAACCTTGTCCGTTATCTTTTATCTCGATATGAATTTTGTTTTTTGATTCCCAAATGGTAATTTTTGATGCAACGGCGTTGGCATATTTAATAACGTTTGAGATGGATTCCTGTACGATACGATAAATTTGCAATTCTACGGAAGAGGACAGGTCAAATGTATAGTCCATTTCAGCTGTAATCATAAAGTTATTTACTGATTGTACGCGATCCACCAATTGCCTGATACTTTCCTGTAATCCTATTTTATCAAACATTACAGGATGTAAGTTGCGGCTGATGATTCGGATATCATTAATAATAGCATCAATTTTAGTATTGGTTACCGATGATTTTTCTTCAAATAAATTTTTTAAGCTTAACAGTTCATGGCTAACGCTATCGTGCAGATCGCTGGCAATACGCTTTCGCTCTTCTTCTGTTTTTTCTAAAAGCTGTTTGGTGTAGGCTTGAGCGCTTTGTTTTTCGAGTTTTAGTTTTTTCTGTTTTAGCCTGCTTTGATATACTATGATTAGAACAACTACTGCCAGCAGTACAAATGCCAGCCAGGCTATTGTTGTATTTTTTTTGGCGATCGTTTTTTCCTGAGTTACAATTTGCTGTTCCTTTACTGCATTTTGGTATTTTTTATCCAGTTCGATAACTTTATTGGAATTTATGTTATTGCCGAGATCAATTTCAACCCGAGCAATCATTTCTTCATATTCCAATGCAGTTTTATAGTCGTTTTTTTTAAGTGCGTCTAATTTTATGACAGTGTAGTAAACGAGCAATTTTTTATAGTTTTCATTTTCGATCAGGTACGGAATTACATCTTCCTGTAATGTTTTTACATCAATTGGTTCATTGTTCTGTATTTTATAATCGGCTACGACTGCCTCAAATGCCTCGCTTACCCATACACTGTCGATCTCGGCTACAATAGGTTCAAGTTCATCAATTATTTTTTTAGCTTCGGTAAGTTTGTTTTGACGTACTAGAAGTTCTATATAATGCGAGTATATGGCAACTTTACGGTCTTTAGATTCAAGCCCGGATTTGTTAAAGTACTTGTATGTTTCTATGACCAGCGCGTCTCTCTTGTTGTTTCTGCTTTCTCCATAAAGAATGATCTTATTTTCTAAGTCTATAAAAAGATTAACGAGATCATTGCTTTTTTTAGAACAGTCGATAGATTTATCAATATACTTTTCGGCTTCCGTATAGTTTTCCAAAGATTTATAAATCATCCCCATGCTGCTGTAAACAGAACCCATACCATCAATATGTTGAATCTTATTAAAATAGTCCAACGCCTCCATATTGTATTTAATGGCTAAATTTTGGTTCCCTGTACTATGGTAACAAAATGCAATATTGCTGTAAGCATAGGCTGCTTCCCGACAGGTGTCGTGGTCTGTAACAGGAATTTTAGTATTTTTCAGGCTATAAGAAATAGCGGTTTTAAAATCGCCTTTCTCTATGTAGAGCTCAGAAAAATATGAATTGACAAACATGGTTTTTTCAGGTGGCAATTTTGGCATGTAATGACTAGCAAAGTAATTCAGTGTGGTAACGAACTTTTCATCAAATGAAACATTACGTGATTTTATATTACAAATGCGATCTAGTAAGAGAGCTGCCTTTTCTAAATTATCTTCATTTAATGTTTTTTGGTAATAGTCGTAAAAAACGGGCATGTAGTTGGCTTTTTCATAATTTGCGCTATCATCCAGCCAGGTAAAAGTAGCATCCTGTTTTCTCAGGATAGGTTCTTCATAAACCACATTTTCTATTTTCTTATCGCAGGACAGCAATAAAAAAAGCAGCAAAAAAGCGGTAACTGTTTTCAATTTGTGTGTAGAAAGGCACATATTTTTTTTTGTAAAAGTATCTAATATTATTCCTGTTTCAAAAATTGTATTAAAGTTCAGGGGTTTCCCCTTGTAGGATTTCTATTTCTGATCGTTGAACTTTGCCTTTAGTATAAATGAAGAATCAAGAATTTATCGTTAAAAAATATTCAAGCCTCTTCTTACTCATAATTATGTTTTGGTGCTAATTTATTAGAAACGCATTTAATTCTGTCCGTTTGCCGGACGCCTAACTTTTTATCATAATGAAAAACATTACCCGATTGGCAGCCCGACTGCTTTGCTTTTTTGCTTTTAATGCCATAGCTAATGCGCAGCCCAGGCCTGAAATTACCGGTTTTAGCCCGGCCTCAGGGAAGGCAGGTACCGTAATAACCATTACAGGTACTAATCTGAATAATGTAAACAGAGTACGATTTGGTAGTGGCAGTCAGAATTCCACTGGTAACCATGTAGACGCAACTTCATTCACGATCGTTTCTCCTACTGAAATAAAAGCTGTGGTTGGAGATGGCAATACGGGGTATGTATTCATATTTTTTCCTTTAAGCGGTGGGAGTAGCGGAGGTACCGGCAGACTTGGTTTTATGTACCAGGAACCTAAAAATGCATTGAATTTTGATGGTGTCGATGATTATACGCTTAACTTCGGGAATGTCGGAGCCAATTTAGCCGCTGGCGGCGCTTCCTTTACTATGGAAGCCTACTTGAACCCCAGTACGCTTACCGGAAAACGTACCATTATACGCCGGAATCAAGATTACAGCCTGTACCTTGAGGAAGGGAAGCTGTTTGCTGAAATATGGACTGCCGGGGCTGCTACACGCATGCTTGTAAGCGGCAGCACCATATTAAAAACCGGGATATGGACGCATGTTGCCGCTGTATGGAACGGATCGGCTTGTACCCTGTATGTAAACGGTAAGGCAGAGACCGCTACTATTACTGGTCCAACTACTATTATAAGTGTTGCTTCAAACCTACAACTTGGCGGTTCACCTGAGTTTCCGGGAGAGTATTTTGCAGGAAGTATGGATGAAGTAAAGATATGGAACATTGCCAGGACACAGCCAGACATTAAGTACAGTATGTTAAATATAATTGATCCAACTTCAACAGGACTTGTGGCATACTACAATTTTGATTTCGGTATTCCTGGCGCCACCAATACAATTACTGGATTTTATAATATACGTACTGCAAACCAACACCGGCTATACAATTTTGCATTAACGGGAAGCAGTAGTAATATTGCAGAAAGCTATGCGATGGTCATCCCGGTATTGGACGAGCCGACATCCATAAACGTCAACAGTTTCAATACCAGCTGGAGTATTCCCGCAGTAGGCAAAGCAGAGAAGTATTTACTGGATGTTTCTACGGATGCCGGCTTCAGTACATTTGTTGCCGGTTATGAGCAAAAGGATGTCGGTAATGTAACCGCTGCGACGGTAAGTGGCTTAACTGCAGGAACAACTTATTATTACCGGTTGCGGGCCCATAAAGCTTCTGTTTCGGGGACTGGCGGTTATTCAGAAATTAAGACTGTAGTAACAACTATGGCATCACCGGAAATAACCGCCCAGCCTTCCGATAGTAGTATTACGGGCGGGCAGGATGGCAGCTTTACAGTGGCTGCAACCACCGCTGTCGGTACACTTTCCTATCAATGGCAACTGAGCAAAGATAATGGCAATACGTTTTCCGATATATCAAACGGAGGCGTTTATAACGGTGCCACGACAGAAACGCTGGCAATCAGCAACGTGCCTATTTCGATGAACGGATATCAATACAGGGTGAAAACCGGCAATGGTACTACTACCACTTCTGATACTGCCTTGCTAACGGTAAATGTCCCGGCATTTGATACAACACATTCCTGGCAAGTAGTAGGAGCAGGAGCATTTTCAGCAGCCGAGGCAACTAATATTTCAATGCGCTTTTCAAATTCGGGAACCTGTTATATTGCCTATTCAGATTACGGCTATGAAAATAAAGTGGTAGTAAAGAAGTTAAATGGCACGTCATGGGAAACGGTAGGAGGGCCCGGTCTCTCAGCGGGTAATGCATATTCTGTTTCGCTGGCCTTAGATACAGCCGGTATGCCTTATGTGGCATACAGGGATGTTTATAATGGATATAAAGCAACTGTTATGAAATTTGACGGTACTGATTGGCAAACCATAGGTCCGGCAGGTTTGTCGCCCGGCTATGCTGCTTTAACCTCGCTTGCCCTTGACAATTCGGACATGCCTTATTTGGCATACAGGGATGCTTCCAATGAAGATAAAGTCACAGTGATGCGGTTTGACGGTACAGTATGGACTTTAGTCGGATCGGCAGGTTTTTCTTCGGGTATTGCAACTAATTTATCGCTGGCGCTGGATAGTTCCGGGTTTCCTTATGTGGCTTACCGGGATGAAGCCAATGACAATAAAGCCACCGTTATGAGGTTCGACGGGACAAATTGGGTAATTGTAGGTGTATCAGCTTTCTCAGTTGAAGAAGTGGATTTTATTAAACTGGCGCTGGATGCTTCCGATGTGCCGTACGTTACTTTTAGTGACAGTAGTGTTTTTGGTAAAGCTACAGTAATGAGGTTTAACGGAATTGACTGGACAACAGTTGGTACGGCAGGTTTCTCTGCAGGCAAAGCGGAATACAATTCCCTTGTGCTGGATGCCTCAGGCACACCCTATGTGGCCTATGCAGATTTTGGCAACCTCAATAGAGCTACCATGATGAAATTTGACGGTACAGGTTGGGTAGTTGCCGGTATAGCAGGCTTTACTCCCGGTAACTCGTATTATCCCGCGCTCGCTTTAGATGGGTCAGGCATACCATATTTGGCTTTTCTGGATGGCAACGACACTTTAGGTAAGGTAATGAAGTATGCACCGATACCTCTTTCAGTATCCGTTACAGAAGTCGGTATAGATTGCCATAGCGAGCTTACCGGGGAAGCGACAGCTTCGGTAACAGGCGGCCTGGAACCCTATAGCTACAGTTGGAATACAGATCCTGAGCAGGAAACACCAACCATTACCGGCCTTGGTCCCGGTACCTATACCGTTACGGTAACAGATGGTAACGGCGTTACGGCTACGGCAACTACAACCATAACACAACCACCCGCGATTCCTGCACCGGTAGGCACGTCGAACCAAGTATATGCAGGCAACGGCACAATAGCAGGCCTCATGGTAACGGGAGATAATATACAATGGTATGACGATGCCGCAGGAGGTACAGCCCTAGCAACAGATTTAGCGCTAATAAACGGCACCACATACTATGCCTCGCAAACCATAGAAGGCTGCGAGAGCGCAACCAGGCTGGCAGTAACCGTAATAAATATAAGCCCGGCTACACAAACTTTTTGTGCAAACCCTACGCCTACGGTAGCGTCTTTAGTAAGTACACCGGCTACGGGCCAAACGGCACAGTGGTATGCAAACCTGTCAGGCGGTACAGTGCTTGCGCCAGGCACAGAGGTAACCGACGGGACCTATTATCTCTCCCAGGCTTCAACCACCTTATTGATTTCTACCCTTGCGGGAAGTACAGCAGGTTATACCGATGGTGCTGCTGCGGAGGCACAGTTTTCCCATCCGAGTGGAGTTGCTTCAGACACTTCGGGCAATGTTTATGTATTAGATTTTAACAATAATAGAATACGAAAAATAAACTCTTCAGGAATTGTAACCACCTTTGCAGGAAGTACAGGTGGTTATGCTGATGGCATAGGCACGGCAGCAAAGTTTTATTACCCGATGGGAATTGCTACAGATGCTTTGGGAGCGGTTTATGTTGCAGATACCCATAATAACAAAATACGCAAAATATCCCCTGCTGGTGTGGTAACTACCCTTGCGGGAAGCACAGAGGGCTATACGGATGGCAATGGTACCGCCGCACAATTTTTTCATCCGCGGGGACTTGCTGTAGATGGATCAGGTAATGTGTATGTGGCCGATAGAATGAATCATAAGATACGAAAAATAACTGCTAGCGGAGAGGTAACCACCTTTGCAGGGAGTATAGAAGGTTATTTTGACGGAACCGGTGCCGAAGCAAAATTTGCTAATCTATCGGCAGTAGCGGTAGATGCTTCAGGGTATGTGTATGTTACAGATAACAATATGATAAGAAAGATAACTCCTTCGGGAGCAGTAACTACGCTCGCGGGAAGTACAGGCGGTTTTGCCAATGGCTCCGGCAACGCGGCTCAGTTTTATAGTCCGGAAGGACTTGCAGTTGACGCGTCAGGCAATATCTATGTAGGGGATTTCCATAATAACAAGGTACGCATGATAACACCTTCCGGAGAAGTAACAACCTATGCGGGAACTACAGCAGGTTTTGCAGATGGTATCGCCGACACGGCACAATTCATGACGCCGGCAGGTGTTGCTGTAGACAATTCAGGCAATGTGTATGTAGCGGACTATAACGCTCATAACATACGCAAAATAACGCCGCAGGTTGCAGAAAGCAACCGCGTTGCAGTAAATATAGTTGTTAACCCTGCTATTCCTGCTCCGGTTGCACATGACCAGGTATTTTGTAAACCCTCAACGGTAGCCGATCTCGAAGTTACGGGAGAGAACGTACAATGGTACCGTGGCGTTACTGTTATCGAGAGTACTGACGCGCTGGATTCGGGAGAATATTATGCTACACAAACGATAAACGGATGCGTGAGTAATCATGTAATGATAAATGTAACCGTAGCACAGCCTTTAGTTTTAAGTGAAGATTCACAGCAAAATGTAGATTGCCACGGGGGCAACACCGGCTCGGCCAGCGTACTTGCACAAGGTGGTCTGGACCCGCTTGCACCGACTGATCCTGATGTACCTGATTATACCTATTCATGGGCACCATCCGGTGGAAATGGAGCGACGGCAACAGACCTGTCTGCAGGTACGTATACTGTAACGGTAACGAGTAAAACCGGTTGTTTTGGGACACAGGATTTTGTGATAACAGAACCCCAAGCGCTTACTGTCGCAGCTGTTGATCATGAGAATATTTTGTGTCATGGAGAAGCAACAGGCTCCGCCACAGTAACAGCATCAGGAGGCACGGGCGAATATTCGTATTCGTGGAATACCACGCCTGTACAAACCACAGCTACAGCCACAGGCCTTGCAGAAGGCAATTACTCGGTAACCCTTACCGATGCTAACGGCTGCTCGATTATTGAAACAGTGACCATTACCCAAGCGGATAAACTCACAGCAACAACGACACAGGTTAATGTGCCATGCACTGGAGAGATGGGAACCGCTACTGTAGTTGCTCTCGGTGGCACGGGAACTTACTCGTATTACTGGAATACTGTTCCTATCCAAACCACGGCAACAGCAACTAACCTGCCAGTAGGAAACTATACTGTTACAGTACTTGATTCGAATGGCTGTTCAGTAACCCAAACCATCATTATTACCCAGCCGGATTTACCAACAAACAATTCTACAACTGCTTCGGCTTGCGATACGTATACTTGGTCAGTTAACGGATTGACATATACGGATTCCGGCACTTATATTAAAGTTACGGGTTGTCATACTGAAACATTGGTATTGACCATTACAGACAGTACTTCAAATTCTACTACAGCTTCGGCTTGTGATTCTTATACTTGGTCGGTTAACGGATTAACGTATACGGATTCCGGTACATATACTAAAGTTACGGGTTGCCATACAGAAACATTGGTATTGACTATTACTGATAGTACGAACAATTCTACTACAGCTTCGGCTTGCGATAGTTATACTTGGACATTAAATGGATTGACATATACGGATTCTGGGACTTATACTAAAGTTACGGGTTGTCATACCGAAACATTGGTATTGACCATTACAGACAGTACTTCAAATTCTACTACAGCTTCGGCTTGTGATTCTTATACATGGACAGTTAGCGGATTGACGTATACCGATTCGGGTACTTATACTAAAGTTACCGGTTGCCATACTGAAACATTGGTATTGACTATTACTGACAGTACGAACAATTCTACTACAGCTTCTGCTTGTGATTCTTATACGTGGTCAGTTAATGGATTGACCTATACTGATTCGGGTACTTATACTAAAGTTACGGGTTGCCATACTGAAACATTGGTTTTGACCATTACTGATAGTACAAACAATTCTACTACAGCTTCGGCTTGCGATAGCTATACTTGGTCAGTTAACGGTCAAACGTATACCGATTCCGGGACGTATACCAGTGTAGTGGGTTGCCATACAGAAACTTTAGTGTTGACAATTACAGACAGTACATCTAATTCTACTACAGCTTCGGCGTGTGATACATACACTTGGACGGTTAACGGACAAACGTATACTGATTCGGGTACGTATACAAATGTGGTTGGTTGCCATACCGAGACATTAGTATTAACGATTACTGATAGTACAAACAATTCTACTACTGCTTCGGCTTGCGATAGCTATACTTGGTCGGTTAACGGATTAACGTATACTGATTCGGGTACTTATACTAAAGTTACCGGTTGCCATACGGAAACATTGGTTTTGACGATTACTGACAGTACTACAAATTCTACTACAGCATCCGCTTGCGATAGCTATACTTGGTCAGTTAATGGATTGACGTATACTGATTCCGATACGTTTACAAATGTGGTCGGTTGTCATACAGAGACTTTAGTTTTGACAATTACTGAGAGTATGAACAATTCTACAACAGCGTCCGCTTGTGATAGCTATACTTGGACAGTTAACGGATTAACGTATACGGATTCGGGTACTTATACAAAAGTTACGGGTTGTCATACTGAAACTTTGGTGTTGACGATTACAGACAGTACGAACAATTCGACTACTGCTTCGGCTTGCGATAGCTATACTTGGTCGGTTAATGGATTGACGTATACTGATTCTGGTACTTATACTAAAGTTACGGCTTGTCATACCGAAACATTGGTATTGACCATTACAGACAGTACTACAAATTCTACTACAGCATCCGCTTGCGATAGCTATACTTGGTCGGTTAACGGATTAACGTATAATGATTCCGGGACTTATACTAAAGTTACGGGTTGTCATACTGAAACTTTGGTGTTGACGATTACAGACAGTACTAATAATTCTACTACAGCTTCTGCTTGTGATTCTTATACTTGGTCAGTTAATGGATTGACGTATACTGATTCAGGAACGTTTACAAATGTGGTCGGTTGTCATACAGAGACTTTAGTTTTGACAATTACTGAGAGTACGAACAATTCTACTACAGTATCAGCGTGTGATACGTACACTTGGTCAGTTAACAGACAGACCTATACTAATTCGGGTACGTATACAAATGTGGTTGGTTGCCATACTGAAACATTGGTTTTGACCATTACTGATAGTACAAACAATTCTACTACTGCATTGGCTTGTGATTCTTATACTTGGTCAGTTAATGGATTGACGTATACTGATTCAGGAACGTTTACAAATATTGCTGGTTGCCATACTGAAACATTGGTTTTGACCATTACTGACAGTACGAACAATTCTACTACTGCTTCGGCTTGTGATACGTATACTTGGTTAGTTAACGGACAGACGTATACTGATTCAGGAACGTATACCAATGTTGTTGGTTGCCATACAGAAACATTAGTATTAACTATTACTGACAGCACTTCCAATTCTACTGTTGCATCAGCTTGTGATACGTACACTTGGTCGGTTAACGGACAAACATATACCGATTCAGGAACGTATACCAATGTAGTTGGTTGCCATACTGAAACGTTAGTATTGACAGTCACTGATAGTACAAACAATTCTACTACAGCATCAGCGTGTGATACTTACACTTGGTCGGTTAACGGAGAAATTTATACCGATTCAGGAACGTATACAAATGTGGTTGGTTGCCATACTGAAACGTTAGTATTGACAATCACTGATAGTACTAACAATTCTACTGTTGCATCAGCGTGTGATACGTATACCTGGTCAGTTAACGGATTGACCTATATCAATTCAGGAACGTTTACAAATGTTGTTGGTTGTCATACAGAGACTTTGGTATTGACGATTACGGACAGTACTTCAAATTCTACTGTTGCATCAGCCTGTGATACATATACTTGGTCAGTTAATGGATTGACATATACTGATTCGGGGACGTATACTAAAGTTACTGGTTGTCATACTGAAACATTGGTATTGACAATCACCGACAGCACTTCAAATTCTACTACTGCTTCGGCTTGTGATACGTATACTTGGTTAGTTAACGGACAGACGTATACTGATTCAGGAACGTATACCAATGTTGTTGGTTGCCATACAGAAACATTAGTATTAACTATTACTGACAGCACTTCCAATTCTACTGTTGCATCAGCTTGTGATACGTACACTTGGTCGGTTAACGGACAAACATATACCGATTCAGGAACGTATACCAATGTAGTTGGTTGCCATACTGAAACGTTAGTATTGACAGTCACTGATAGTACGAACAATTCTACTGTTGCATCTGGTTGTGATACTTATACTTGGTCGGTTAATGGATTGACGTATACCAATTCAGGAACGTTTACAAATGTGGTCGGTTGTCATACAGAGACTTTAGTTTTGACAATTACTGAGAGTACGAACAATTCTACTACAGTATCAGCGTGTGACACGTATACCTGGACTGTTAATGGACAAACGTATACGAATTCAGGAACGTTTACAAATGTGGTCGGTTGTCATACAGAGACTTTAGTTTTGACAATTACTGAGAGTACGAACAATTCTACTACAGTATCAGCGTGTGACACGTATACCTGGACTGTTAATGGACAAACGTATACGAATTCAGGAACGTATACTAAAGTTACGGGTTGTCATACCGAAACATTAGTATTGACCATTGTACAATCGCCAATGATTACTTCGCAGCCCGAAAACGAAAGCCTTGTTGAAGGTACATCAGCTGTATTCACGTTCTCAGGAACAAACTTAGGATTTATTCAATGGCAGCGTAATAACGCAGGAACATGGACAAACATTGAGGAAGGAAGCGGATATACCGGGACTAATACTGAAACTTTGACTATTGCCGGTTCTGTTGTAACTACGGCCCTGACTGGTCTTAGCGTACGCGCAATGGTAACGACTTCTATGCCGTGTTCTGATGTGTTTACTGATTCAGCAACACTTACTGTTACTTTGGGTACTGATAAAAATGAGATCAGATCGCTTAAACTTTACCCGAATCCAACAAGCTCTTCCGTATACATTGATTATGGAGATGGTGGAAACGCGTCTATAATTGTATGGGATATTCATGGAAGAATAATGAAATCGCAAACGATTCAGGGTTCAGGCTCATCGATAGATATTTCCAGTTTAGAAGCGGGAGTATATCTGTTTAGGATTACTACCGCAAACGGAACGGTAAACAGAAGAGTGATTAAAGAATAAATAAAGTCAAATATTTCTAAAGAGCCACCTGAAAGGGTGGCTCTTTTTTTTTAATTAAAAACGGAGTAGACGAAATCATTGGTTGTTAGGTTCTACCTAGGGGTTTTGCTACTCCCTCTGGAGGATAGGAATGCTCCGGGATTTTGTGCCAGATAACTAGTGCCAAATGTACCATCAAAGATTATTTCCAAATTGTAAATTATTTTAGTGATTATTAAGAATCAGTAAAATTTCTTTAAGATAATTTTCACATTTAAAATATTTTACTACATTCGCTGTATGAAATTTCAATTTGAACTTTCATACATTTTATTGATTTTACGTAACGATGCCCACTTACCCCCCCCCAGGCTTCGATTACATTATTTCGAAACAAAACTAAATTTATATGAACAAACTTTACTTTTTTGTAAGTCTGCTTGCTATTATGCTGTGCAGTAATGTGAAAGCCCAAACGCTGAATCCCGGTGACATTGTAGTGATTGGAATCGCATCCGATACCGGTACTGCAACAATTTCTTATGACGAATTTACATGGGTTCCGCTTGTAGATCTTACCGCGGGAACAGTAATCTATTTTACCGATGCCGGTTATAATACAGCCAGTGCTAACTGGATGGGTACCGGATTGAGTGATGAGATTTTAATCAGGTATACCGTACCGGCCGGTGGCGTACTGAAGGGAACTGTACACACAATAACCGAAGTTGCATTCCCGGCAGGTTATACTGTAATATCGGGTACTAAATTCGGAAACGATTTTGACGGAAAGCTAAGCATTCCAAACGCAGGTGATCAAATCACAGTGTTCCAGTCGACAGACGATCACACGGTTCCATCGACTTTCGGCAATACAAATTTTAAGGCTATTTTTATGGCCAATCTGTCTTCGCTGTCATTTACTGCTTTAACCAGTACAACCGGAGCAATAACGCCGGTCTTCAATGTTGACAATGTCACCAACCTTGCCCCGGGACTTACGGCAGGTATGAACGCTGTATGTTTGGGGACGGGTCCACTTGAAGCCGATGAATCTGACAATGCACGCTACACAGGTACAACATCTGGAACGCGAGAGGCAATCCTTGCAGCAGTCACAAATTTAGCAAACTGGAGCAGACACGATCAGGCTTTTGCAAATGACCTTGATTTCGGTACGACACCAAATGGCTGGACTACAAACGGCGCAACACAATTTACGCTTTCTACTCCAACACCAACGGCAACGATACAGGATATTAAGAAATCACAATATTCGAGGATTCCGGTTAAATTGTTTGGAGCATTGGCGTTTAGCGCTAAAATAAAAAACACCGGTGCGGCAGCTTTTACGGCTAAGTTAAAAGTAAACATAAAAAACAGTGGTTCGTCTACTGTAGCGACCTCGGTGGGCAGTGCGACTACGGTTAACGCAGGTGCGGTTTCTGCAGAGATCATCGTTCCCGCATTGACTACTGCATTACCTGTAGGAACTTATACGGTTTCGTATGAAGTATTGGTAGGTGCTGATGATACAGTTATCGGTACTACAGCAAATGCAGACACTGTAATTTTTACTGCCGATGAAATGGCACGTGATGAAGGTGTAATTACAGGTTCAATTGGAATTGGTACCGGAAACGCCGGTTATATAGGTCAGACATACGCGATCAGTGCAGCAGTAGCGCTTACGTCGATTGATATTTTTATAAATGCAAATACCGGTTCAGATGTGTTACAGGGTGCAGCCGTATTTAAAATGGTGGGCGGCGTGCCACAGTTGCTTTATACAGCGCCTTCGCAATTAATACCTACTGGTGCACCGGCAGCTCTTATGAACTATGCGGTTAACCCACCGATTAACTTAGTCGCCGGCGATGTCATTTTGGTATGTGCCCAGGAAAATGCAGGTACAATGACATTGGCACTGACTAATGACCGGTTTACACCGGGTACCGGTTTTGTATATTGGAATGGTACACCGTTGGGAGGCTGGGGCAATGTTGAGCAGTTTGGATCGTCATTTGCAAAAAGTATTATGATCCGTCCGAGGTTACAATGTTTGTCTGCCAATCCGGTGGTAACAACTACACAAGGTTTTTGCAGCGGCGCTACAGTGGCACAATTAACGGCAACCGGTGATACTATTGAATGGTTTACCGATCAGTCGGGAGGTACCGCTTTACTGTCGACAGCAGTACTGACAGCGGGAACATATTATGTGTCGCAGTCAGTTGGTGGTTGTAGTAGTTTGCGTGTTCCGGTTGAAGTAACCTTAACAGATATTACGTCTAATTCTACTACGGCATCAGCGTGTGATACGTATACCTGGACGGTTAACGGATTAACGTATACTGATTCTGGTACGTATACAAAAGTTACGGGTTGCCATACAGAAACATTGGTATTAACTATTACAGACAGTACTTCCAATTCTACTACGGCATCAGCGTGTGATACCTATACTTGGTCACTTAACGGACAAACATATACCGATTCAGGTACGTATACAAATACAGTTGGTTGCCATACTGAAACGTTAGTATTGACAATTACAGACAGTACTAATAACTCAACTACAGCTTCGGCTTGTGATTCTTATACCTGGTCGGTTAATGGATTGACGTATACTGATTCCGGTACTTATACAAAAGTTACTGGTTGCCATACTGAAACTTTGGTATTGACAATTACAGACAGTACTAACAATTCTACTACAGCATCAGCTTGTGATACATACACTTGGTCAGTTAATGGATTAACATATACTGATTCCGGTACTTATACAAAAGTTACCGGTTGTCATACCGAAACATTGGTATTGACTATTACAGATAATACGAACAATTCTACTACTGCTTCGGCTTGCGATACGTACACTTGGTCGGTTAATGGATTGACGTATACGGATTCGGGTACGTATACAAAAGTTACCGGTTGCCATACAGAAACATTAGTATTAACGATTACTGATAGTACTAATAACTCAACTACAGCTTCGGCTTGCGATACGTATACTTGGTCGGTTAATGGATTGACGTATACAGATTCCGGTACTTATACAAAAGTTACCGGTTGCCATACAGAAACATTAGTATTAACGATTACTGATAGTACTAATAACTCAACTACAGCTTCGGCTTGCGATACGTATACTTGGTCGGTTAATGGATTGACATATACGAATTCAGGTACTTATACAAAAGTTACGGGTTGTCATACCGAAACATTGGTATTAACTATTACTGATAGTACGAACAATTCTACTACAGCTTCGGCTTGCGATACGTACACTTGGTCGGTTAATGGATTGACGTATACGGATTCGGGTACGTATACAAAAGTTACGGTTTGTCATACCGAAACATTGGTATTAACTATTACTGATAGTACGAACAATTCTACTACTGCTTCGGCTTGCGATACGTACACTTGGTCGGTTAATGGATTAACGTATACTGATTCAGGTACTTATACTAAAGTTACGGGTTGTCATACAGAAACATTGGTATTGACTATTACTGACAGTACTTCAAATTCTACTACAGCTTCAGCATGTGATACATACACTTGGACGGTTAACGGACAAACATATACTGATTCGGGTACATATACAAATGTGGTTGGTTGCCATACCGAGACATTAGTATTGACTATTACAGACAGTACGAACAATTCTACTAATCTATCAGTGTGTGATAACTATACTTGGCCGGTTAATGGATTGACGTATACTGATTCAGGTACTTATACTAAAGTTACGGGTTGTCATACAGAAACATTAGTATTGACCATTATACAATCGCCAATGATTACTTCGCAGCCCGAAAACGAGAGCCTTGTTGAAGGAACATCAGCCGTATTCACGTTCTCCGGAACAAACTTAGGATTCATTCAATGGCAGCGTAATAATGCTGGAACTTGGACTAACATCCAGGAAGGAAGTGGTTATACCGGGACTAATACTGAAACACTAACTATTGCCGGTTCTGTAGTAACTACAGCCTTGACTGGACTTAGCGTACGTGCAATGGTCACGACTTCTATGCCTTGTTCTGATGTATTTACCAATTCGGCAACACTTACTGTTACTTTGGGTACTGATAAAAATGAGATCAGATCGCTTAAACTTTACCCAAATCCAACAAGTTCTGCCGTGTATATTGATTATGTAGATGGTGGAAAAGCTTCCGTAACCGTATGGGATTTAAACGGAAGAGTAATGAAATCACAAATGATTCAGAATTCGGGTGCATCGATAGATATTTCCAATCTGGAAGCAGGAGTATATCTGTTTAGGATTACTACCGCAAACGGAACAGTAAACAGAAGAGTGATTAAAGAATAAATAAAATCAAATATTTATAAAGAGCCGCCTGAAAGGGTGGCTCTTTTTTTTCAAATAACCCAATATTCCAAAAAGAAAAAAAATTATACAATCGTTAAGAGAACTCAACCATTTAACTCCTTAACTTACAGAGAGCAATTGAAAGCCAATTGTCATTACCTAAAAAAAGTATTATGAATATTACCCTTTCACAAGCAGAAGCCGTAATTATGGCTGCAAAAGAAAAAGCGTTCAGTATTAAAACGAAAATGAACATCTGTGTAGTCGATACAGGAAGTAACCTTGTCGCATTCGTTCGAAATGACGGGGCATGGTTGGGTTCAGTAGACATTGCAATCAAAAAAGCTAAGACGGCTATGTTTTTTCAGATGAATACTTCCGACTTGAGTCCGTTGGTACAGCCTGGAAAACCGTTGTTTAATATAGAACATTCCAATGACGGACTGATTACTTTCCCGGGTGGTGTGGTGATCAAAAACGAATCGGGCGAAATCATTGGAGCCATTGGCGTGTCCGGCAGTAGTGTAGAAGATGATGAGGCTGTAGCAAAAGCCGGTGCTGATAGTTTTAAATCATAATATATCGCTTAGCAAAATTTGTTTACTAAATAAGAACTCCCGCATCTGGGTTGATACGGGAGTTTTTTTATATAAATTATAGAATCTAAAATTAATATACAACTTTCTTAGTTACCACTTTATTTTGGACAGATGTGGTCTGGATCAACAACACTTGCTGTTCCGCCCTAAAGTCATTCAATGAAGTAGAGGTAGTGTTAATTCCGTTTTTATCATAAATCAAGCGTCCCCTAATGTCAAAGATTTTAACCGATGATATTGTTGTAGTTCCGGCATTAACGTGCAATATTCCGTTGTCTTTATAAACAATTATTGTATTTGCATCAAATGTTGGGTTTTCTACGCCAAGTGTCATTTGATATACAATCGAGAATCGAGAATCGAAGTTTCCGGCTTCAGACGCGAATGAATATGATGCTAATTTTAGGTTTTGTTCGGCTCCGGTCAGGTTGTCTTTTATAAAAATATCCTGATTGGCAAACAATCCGTCGAACTGCTCCAAACCAATAGTGAAATTACCAGCGGTTAGTGCGTTGAACGACAGTGGAACAACATCTGAACTATTAAATGGCAACGATCGACCCTGAGTGATGTAATTACTATTTTCAACTTTACTTGATATAGATGTTCCGGTATAAGTTAAAATCCCGTCTGTTGCATTGTCTTTTCCATTGCTTGCGCCGTCCATATAACCAATTAGTGCCTGATTAAAACTGTTTGTCGAAGCATTAGAAAGATTCAGCCAGAAACGATGTGTTTCAACAGGCATATTTCTAAAAAACTGGTTGCTGTTATCATCACGGCGCATCGCATTGGTAAAATTCGCTTTGGTGTTTTCAGCTAATATATTTGGGGCGTGCGCAATAAAACCTTGTCCGGTTTGGATGAATCCATTTGGCGATGTTGGTCCGCTTACCGGAGTTACACCAAGCTTGTTCCATGTCGCATAATTGTTGGTTTGCGAGTTTTGATCGCCGTGCGTCCAGAAATACAATGTCCCGATATCAGTATTTTCATTCACAAAATCCAGTGCGCTGATTGGTGAGGGATACGGATTACTGATCAAATTGAAGCCAAGACTTGTCGGAGCGGATGTGTGCGTAATGTCGACAGAATAATTTCCATTATTCGGCACGCCGGTAAATTTCCCTTCAAACAATTCCAATGGTGCGTTTACTGCAGGATTTAACAAATTCGATGAGCGGATCATGTATCCTTTTGCCGCTTCAAATTCATGTACGGGATTTGCTTGTGGCGTTGCGTCGACTACATCTGAAATTGCGGTAAACGCATTAGTCGGTTCGTTATAATTGTAGAAACGGTTGTTCATAGTCTGCGGCGAGAACGTTTTTAGTTTCATTGCGGCAACCGGAGATCCCCAGTATACATAATCCAAGCGGCGCAGCATTACATCACGTTGAATGGTGATGTTTCCTGAGTTTGTATTAGTTGTAGTTAACGGATCCTGCATCAGTTTGGCGTTATTCTTAAACGTCAGCGATCCCGCATTCACGGTTACTGCTCCTTTGATATTAAAAGTATGTCCGGCATTGACGGTTACTGTTCCCTGGTTGATTACCAGCGAGCATGCCGTGAGATTATCTGTCGACGAATAGTCTCCTGAAATTTCGGCTGTGAATAGGTAAGAGGTTGGTGTTCCGTTACTCCATTGACTTCCGTTCCAGAACGTGTATGTGTTACAGTCGTTCATTCCCATCAAGACTACAGAATATGTTTTTGTTGTTCCGTCTTGTGCAGTGACCAATATTTCCAAAGAGCTTTGGCCTGAAGGGATAGTATATTGAGTTGATGGGATGCCATTTTGAAGTGGCGTGTATGGGGTATAAGTGCCATTTTCAAAACGTACTTGCATGTCTGCAGTGGCATTGCTGCTGACGGCTGAAACCGTTATAGGTACTATCGGAACATTTGCTGAATAATGTATTGTTTGTGGTGAGAATGCAGTTGTGAAATCTCCGGTTGATAGGGTCATATCGGCAAGCGTGGCATCACTGTTCAGGTAATATGGGAAAAGTGTTGCCTCCGCCGATTGCCTTTCTTCTGCCGAGATTACCTTATCAAACAGCAGCAGTTCGGGTAACCAGAAATTAGCCGATCCGTTGCCGTCATTTCGGTTTCCGATCATCAGACGGTTTCCGTTATCCTGATACAGCCCTGACGGAATCGTACCGGTAGAAACGGTATTGCCATTTAGAAAATGTTTGTAAGTTCCCTCCGTCGGAAGGTCAAATCCATATATCGAACTTGGTGTGTTCCAAGAAACTGAGCTTGTAGTGCCCGATGTTGAAATTTCCACTGAAGATGCAGGAGCGCCCGCCCGTCCCACGACAAAAGCTCCCCCGGTATTCGTATAATCAAAAGGTGCCGGATAATTTAACGACTGTCCCGATGCCGTTCCGGTTTTAGTCACCAATGAACTATGCATGAAATAGTTGCCCTTTGCAAACCCAATCATTGAAACACCATTGGGATATGCCACGCGCATGTCAGTCTGTAATCGTGTTCCAGATTCAAAATAAATTGAAGGTCTCTTGTTCATGCTGCGAAGGGTACCCCAAATTACAATTGTGGGTTGATAATTATCAGTATCCTGGAAAGCGTCATAATTATTGCCACTTTGATCGTACCAACGTACAACATGCCCGCTATTGTTTCCGGTAAAGGTAAGCAACGTTTCAACATCGAGTTCACCGGTTGCGGTAAACCCAATATCCATCAAGGCATCGTCACTGCTACGGCGTACCCTGAGTACAGGTCCGTTGTAGGTACTGCTTAGTTTCCGCAACGAATAAGCAGGAATTGCTGTTGTTGAACTGGTCAGACCAATATTGTCCAATGTATTCCGGACAATCCTGTTGATGGTCAGCGTATAGATTTTGGTACCATTCATATCATTGGCCAATACTTTCACGAAAACAGTATTGTTACCGGGTTGTAAAGCAAATGGGGTAGCTATACCTGCCTCCATCGGCTCATAGGACACGCCATCAGTACTGAAGGCAAGCGTTGCATCGTTAATGTAGGGAAGCGCGGTCACGCTTGCGGTACTCTCGATAGAGCTTGCCGCATAAAGGGTTTCCAAAGGCTGGAATTCTGGCGACAAGATACCGGCAGAAGTAGAAAGTGATGCTAAATTGGCATTAGAAGAAATCCGGTTTACGGTAACCGTGTAGGTTTTTGTTATGGCAGGATCTTGCGCGGTAACCCTAAACTCAATAGTGTTCACATCGTCCACTATCGGAACAATCGTAGTCGCTCCATTGGCAATGCTGGTAAAACTCCCTCCATTTACACGCCATTGCAGGAAAGCAAATGAATTGCCGAGCGTTGGGGTAAACGAAAGCGATTCGGTTTCTGAAGGAACCGTTGCCATGGTATAGGCGAGTGTTTCAACAGCGAACGCCGGTGAAAGTGCTCCTGATTCCGGAAGCAGTGACAGCAATGTGGCATCAGGATTAAAGTAATAGCTTTTCATCGCTGATTCAACGGATTGGCGCTCTGTTGTGGTCAGGATCTTATCAAAAAGCACGATCTCGGGCGTGCGCATCATTCCTACGCCGCCACCGCCATTACGGTTGCCGATACGTAATTCATTTCCGTAATCTTTATAGCCGTTGACAACTGCTGAACCCGTTTGAATTCCGTTGCGGTACGAATAAGACGTACCAGAACTAGGAACGGTAAAACCATATATCGACGTAAGTACATTAGCGCTTACAGCCGTGTTGTTAAGGTTGAGTAGTTTCTGCGTCAGTATATTTGCATTTCCAACCGCTAATTGCCCTGATGTATTTGTAAAGTCAAAAGGCGCAGCCAAGTGGAGATATAGATCGTCTGCCGTTCCGGTTTTGGAAATCAACGCAGAGGAAGAGGTACTTTCACCCTTTGCCACCGCAAGCATGGAAACCGCTTCAGGATAAAGTAACAGTTTTGGCGTAGCAATATGGGAATTGCCGAAATAAAGCGATGGCCTTCCATTTAATGTTTCCAATACACCGTCCTTTACGATCCGAGGTTGTAGCGCTACGTCGAGTTGACGGCTTATAAATCCGTATCCGCTTTGATCGTACCAGATCTGTACATGCACATTTTGGTACAAAGGATGTGAACCCAGACTTGTTGCAAATGCCATCAATGCAGCGACATCCAGTTCGCCATCAGCGGTAAAGCCGATATCCTGATACTGTGTATTGTTGGAATTAACCACTCGCATTGCAGGCCCGGTATACGTTGAGCTCAGTCGCCTTAACGAATAGGCGGGAACCGATAGTGTCTCGGCAGTAAGTCCATATACATCCAATGTGTTGCGTACGATACGGTTTATTGTAATTGTGATTGTTCTTGTAGTGGAGGTGTTTTCTGCCGTGATTCTTACCAAAATCGTGTTATAGCCCATCCCGAGCGCTAGCGATTCTGATGCTACAGCATTGGTAACGGGTTGGAACGGACCGTCATTAATGCTGATACTCACTGTTGCCGCTGTATTTTCCGGTGTGATTGTTACTGTCGTTTGGTCGTGGGCAGTATGGATCAGGTAGTTTTCAGAATACTTATTGAATTGCGGAATCAACGGACCTGAACTAAGCGTGATTGCCGCTGGATTCGCATTGGCTGATTGCCGCGGTACGGTAACGGTATATATTTTTGTAACCGATTGGTCTTGTGATGTTACTTTAAAATCTACAGTATTGTTCCCATCTATGAAGTCAATAATCGTAAGGACTCCACTTTTTATGGTTGCGTATGCGCCGCCATTAACGCGTACCTGAAGCACTGTCATTTCATGGCTGGCGGTGGCAGTAAAAGACATATTGGTCGAATTGCTTGGGACTTCAGTAAGCGTATAAGACGTTGTCGATGAAGAAAAGGATGTGTTTAATGTACCTGTTCCCAGCACTAGCGAGGTGATCAATGCCTCGGTATTGAAATAGTAACTTTGGCTACTGGTTTCAAGGGCCTGGCGTTCGGCAGGAGCCAGGATCGTTTTGAACAGCATCAGCTCCGGTGTCCACATGTTGGCGGTACTGGAGATTTCTGTCCGGTTGCCAATGCGGATGGAATTGCCGTCGTCCTGATAATACTGTACCGTGAAATCGGCACTTTTCAAATGGTTTCGGAATACGTTCAGGATGCCTGAAGCGGGAATGTTAAAGCCGTATGTTGAGGCAGGTACAGCACTGTTTACATCAAATCGCGGACTTGTCCCTGAAAGGCTCAATGCGTTGCCTTCAATGGCTGTTCCGGTGGCGGCAATACCAACTGTAAGGTTGCCACTCGGATCGGTAAAGGCAAATGGTGCCGGATAGATAGTGTTAGATCCTGTTGAAGTGCCTGTTTTACACAGCAGTTGGGAGGACAAAGTGCTGTTTCCTTTGGCAACACCATGCAGGGATACGCCTTGCTCATAAAGTGTTACCGGTACAGTTGCCAAATGAGACGAATTTGGAAAAAATAGGGAAGGTCTTCCATTAACAGTTTCTAAAATACCGTTATTTACAATGCGTGGTTGACGGCTTAAAGTAGCCTGCGTCGCATCATAGCCAAGTCCGCTCTGATCGTACCAGGTAACCACAAACCCATTACTGGTTCCAATAAAAGCAAGAAGTGATACAGTGTCGAGGTGGTTTTGTGGCGTAAATCCGATATTCAGTTGGGTATTGTCGCTACTTCGGCGTACACGTATTGCAGGCCCGGAGTAATGGCTGTTGAGTTTCCGCAGGGCGAATGCGGGCGCCTGCGAACCGTTTGTAGTCAATCCGGCGAGGTCTAGCGTAGGAAGATTGATGATCGTTATGGTATAGGTTTTAATAGTAGCACCATCCGGAGCGGTAACCCTGATGTCGATAACATTGGTTATTCCTATAGTCAATGGCAAATTATTTGAAGTAACTCCGCTTGTCAGTCCCGTATACGCACCGTCATTTACGCGTACTGATAGTGTAGCGTCTGTTTCGGCTTTTATGGCAGTAACCGTCGCATTTGAAAGTGCCACAGTCGATAAGGTATAGCTCGTAGTGCCTGCGGCAAAAGTAAAACTTCCCGCAGTAGTAGAAAGAGCTGAAAGATCGGCGTTAGGTGATAAGGCTCTGTTAATCGTAATGGTATACGTCTTTACCGTCGAGGCATCCTGTGACCTAACCCTGATATCAACCGTATTGTTTCCCAGGTTTAAAGCAAGCAAGGAAGATGGGGTAGCGCTGGTAATTGTCGTATACGTTCCTCCGTTAATTCGGATTTCCAAGAGCGACATCGGTTGGGCAGCGGTTGGCGTAACCGTAATTGAAGTTACAGAATTGGCAACAGAAACCGAATATGAGGTTGTGGCCAGAGCAAAAGTCAATGTTCCGGCGGTTGTAGTCAGTGCAGACAAGTCGGCATTGGCATCGAAATAATAGGATTTTTCAGAATTTTCAAGTGCCTGTCGGTTTATTGTGCTCAACACCGAGTTAAACAGGATAACCTCGGGCGTGACGAAATTTCCGGATCCGCTTCCATCGTTACGGTTGCCCAACATCAATGAATTACCGTTATCGGCATAAGCTCCGGTAGCTATCGCTGCGGTATGTAGGCCATTTCTGTAAGCATATGCCGTTCCGCCCGAGGCGATCGTAAAACCATAGATGCTGGATGGTACGGTGGTGCTCACGTCGGAACGCGGATTGGTGCCGACCAGAGAGATCGGATTTAAACCTTGCGGACTGGCACTTCCCGACACAAAACTGCCACTTGTGTTGGTAAAGTCAAATGGAGCGGGATAATGTAAACTCGCTCCGGCTGCCGTTCCGGTTTTGGTAACCAATGATGAAGGGGTTGCGGAATTACCTTTTGCCACACCAACCATCGAAACGGCAGTCGGGAATAGTACTGCTTTAATAGTTGCCAGGTTTGAAGTACCAAAACCGATTGCGGGACGGCCATTCAATGTTTTCATCACACCCGATTCAACAATCATCGGCTGTAGCGCAGTGTTCGTTTGTGTCGCGTCATATCCAAGTCCGCTCTGGTCAAACCATTTCGTTACATAACCATTACCACTTCCTACGAACGTAAGCAACGATGCCTTGTCGAGTTCTCCGTTTGCCAAAAATCCGATATCCATAACGGTATTGTCATTTCGTCGTACGCTAATTGTCTTTCCCGTATAAGCTGTACTGAGCTGACGTAGCGAATAAGCAGGTGAAGCTGTGACATTATTTACGCCTGTTTTGTCGAGTGTATAGAAATGTTGACTTTCGTAAGCACCCATATCGATCGATGCGCCAAATACCCTCGGGTTGCCCGCAAGATCTTTTGCTGCCCCGGCATCTTCAAAAAGACCTGTAGCGGCGGCATTTATGGCAGGACTCAAAGGCTGCAACGTAAAATTAGTACTTGAAGTAAAGTTAGGATTGCTATCAAGGTTGCGGCCACCGTTTTCCCCATAAGCACTATTCCATGCGCCACTTCCGCCGCTTCCCATAACGATACTGTTGGAAAAGCCATGTGTGTTCGTATCCTTGAAATAAGAGTCATTCCAGATGATACTGTTCCTGAAATACGCCGTTGCGTTTTGCAGGTACAATCCCGCTCCGTAACCGTTGACTGAATTGCCGGCTATCGTAACGTTGGTAAGAATTGCCGAACCATTGGCAATATGCATTCCGCCGCCCATGCCTTCAATATGGGTGATCGCGTTGTTGGTAATCAGGATATTTCTTAGGATGGGTGAACCGCCGATACTGCAAAAGCCTGCGCCTTTCTGGAATACGTAGTTACTGTAAAATCCCATGACGTTATCAGTGATCGATACATTGATCAGATACGGGCTTCCACCGGAATTATAGATGCCTCCACCATAAACTTCACAGTTATTATTGCGGATAATAAGATTGGAATATGCCGGGGAAGCATTAACGTTATAAATACCGCCACCGCTAAGCTCGCCGATACCACCGGTTATGGTAAAACCATCAAGCTGCGCGGCAAAGGTAAGTCCATTGTTGTCATTGGTCATCACTCGGCTGGCATTCCCGGCAAGTGTTGTTACGTGGGTTATGAAATCGCGATTAGCCATTGCAGGTGTTCCCGTTGCAGGAAAACCGCCGTATATCTTTACGCCTTCCTTCATCGAAAAGGAACTTCCGTATTGTGGCTGATAGGTTCCCGCGGCAACCCAAACCTGGTCGTTTGCCGCCGAGGCATTGATCATCGTTTGCAGATTGCCCGATGCATTTGCCCAGCTTGTACCGGTACCTGCTGCACCTGCTTTGACATAACGTACCGTTTGGGCATTTAGGTTTAATCCGAAGAAAAAAAGCAAAAGCAAAAGCAAAAAGCAATTGAACATTCGTACGGTTTTGTAAGACGTGTAATGTTGATCCATGGCTGTAGTTTTTGTGCAGTCAAATTTCCTGCAATTACAATAGAGCCAAATTAGTGGAATTAGTGTTTTTTACCTTAAAAATAACATGGACAATACATGGACATCATCAAAAAAAATAAATCCTAATAAAGTATTTAAAGCAATGAATTTCAGTAGTTTAATTATGATTTTAAATAATGCCGGAGATAATAAAAGGGTCGACAATTAGTTTTTAGAACCGTTAAATATCATAGGGCTCATCAGATGCTTTTAGTTTTTTGTTCAGGCGCATTTTCGCCTTTGTAACGCTTTCCGGAGTGATGTTTAGAAGCGCAGCAATTTCCTTGGTGGAAAGTTTCATGTGAAGGTAAGCGCAAAAACGCACTTCATAATCGGTTAGTCCCGGATGCTTTGAAGCAAGTTCCTTAAAGAAATCAGGATGTACTTTTTCAAAATGCTGTTTGAACTTTTCCCAGTCGGAATCGAGGTATTGATTACTGCTGATAGCTGTTTTTACATTTGTAATTTCGGGTGATGACAAGATGTTTTTAGGCAATGCATCGAGTGCTGTTTTCAAAGTGGCAAGCATTTTATTCTTTTCAAAAAGATAGACTGTAGTTGACGCCAGTTCACGTTCATTAAAACTGAGTTTTTCAGCCAGCTGGTCTTTTTCAAGTGTCATTAATTCGTTCTTCAGCTGGATATTTTCGTTTTCTTTGTGCAGTGCTATGGCTTCCATTTCACGGCCGTGTAATTCCTGTTGTAATTCATTCAATCCCTCAACATAAACTTTTTGCTCGCGTATGGTTTTGATCCTTTGACGCTGAACCAGGAAAAATATGGAAAATAATGCCAAAGCAATTGCTGCGGTAACCATCAGGTTTCGGAGGTTTTTCTGCTTTTCGATTTCTTGTTTGGCAAGTTCTTCCTTTTGCCTGAAATCAAAGTTCATTTGCTGTTCTATCAGCTTCTTTTCGTTTTCGGCATTGAATATAGAATCATTGTATTTTTTGTACAACTGATGATTATCAAAAGCCTGTTTAAAATTGCCCAATTTCGCATGGATTACAGAAAGTTGCCGGTAGGCTTCAGTCAATCCTCTTAACTCGTTGCGGTCTTTTACCATATCAAATGCGGTTTGAGTGTAACGCAATGCTTCCTGATAATTATGGGTTGTCAGATAAATATTTCCCAAGCAGATATACGAAGTAAACATTCCGAAACCGTCACCTATCGTTTCGCGGATATTCTTTGCTTTTAAGTGATTTTCCAATGCTTTTTCATAGTTACCCTGATTTAGGTAAACACTTCCGATACCAGAATAATTAAGCGCTTCAGCACTATAATTCCGATTTGACTGTGCCGATTTAAGTCCTTTGAGAAAATAAGACATTGCCAAGCCGAACTGGCGTTTATCCCTGTATAAATCTCCAATATTATTGTAAGTGTTGGCGATGTCGGACAGTTTTTTCTGACGGATTTGGAGGTCAAGCGATTTTTGGTAATATTTTATTGACTCTTCCGGTTTGCCCAAATTGCTGTAAATCACTCCGATGTTATTGTAACATCCTAATAATATGTTCGACTCTATCTTTGTAATTTCAGCCAGTTTCAGGCATTCATGAAAATACTTTAAAGCTTCCGAGTAGATGCCAATCCTAATAAAATGAATTCCGATATTACCCAAAGTATGGAGTGTCAAATCATTGAAACCTGATGCTTTAGAGATTTCCAATGCACGGTTATAATTTTCAAAAGAACGGTCATAGTTTCCGATAGTCTCATAGTAAATCCCGATTACATTCAGCGCGTTTACGATACCTTTCTTATAGTCTATTTTTGTAGCGATTGAAAGCTGTAAAGACGCTGTTTCGAAACTTTTTTTAGGATCGAAATCGGTATATTGTAATGCTAACTCATCAAGAATCTTAACTTTTACGCTGTCCTGAAGTGACCATGTTTTGGTTTTAGATTTTAATTTATCGGCGTCAAATTTTACAATTAATTGTTTAAGGCTGTCGATTTCCCGTTGTTGTGCGTGACATTGCTGTGTGCCTGAAAAAAGCAAAGTAAGCGTAAGGCATATTATGAGTCGGATGGAATTCATTATCTGATGCAATATACTAAAACAAGATATTCAATAGTCAGAAATATTTTTGATTTTCGTTTAACCTTAGCACTAAAAACTCCCTTGCCATTAAGTACCCCGTGTTTTATCCTTTCAAATCCTTCAGTAAGGTTGCTGCCGTACTGTATTTGCCAATAATCTTCTTATCCTTGTCCAGCAAAAAGTACGTCGGAGTACCCATAATGTAGAATTTCTCAGCCGCTTCGCCATTCCATTTCTTCAGGTCGCAAAAGTGCATCATGTTACCCAGCATTGACGAGGCTTCTCTATACGATGTAGCGTCATCATCAAGGCTTATTGCTACTACCGTAACATCTTTTCTACCGGCAATCGCGGCATTCAGTTTCGGCATGTCTTCTTTACAATGCGGACACCATCCTGCCCAAAATGCAACCACTGTTTTCTCTGCGGCAATAGCACTCAGCTTCATTTGTCCTAAGGTAATATCCGGCGCGGTCATTCCTGTGCGAAGCGCGTTATATCCTGCCATTCTCTTGTCAAATTCAGGGTCGGTTCCGTTCGTGCATTGCGCGACGCGATAGCTTTCATCAAGGTACTGGAGCACACTTTCCTGGCCCATTTGCTTAAACCCGGCTGTTAGGAAATCCATTGCGAATTGCCGTGTTTCTGTATTTTGGTCAAATTGTTTCATAATTGCATCCACAGCATCAATAAACCCTTTTTCCATTTTAGCCGCATCAGCGTTTTGCGATAGGCGCATGTAAAAATTAATGTAATCAAAGATAAGATCACTGTATAATGGCGTGTTCAAAAGCTGCTTATTATTCCCATCGATGCCTGTCCAATAGTTTTTATACATTGTTTCCTGTTGTGCAGAAAGGGGAGTATCAACATCGCCAAAATAATTCGGCCGGTTCTTTACCATCATCCCGGCAAGTGTCGTCGCATTTGAGTTAACATATTTTAATCGACCCAACTCCAGCAATTTTTCTTCCTGGCTAAGGGTTTTTCGGACATCAATATAAATTTTATCTTTTTTATCAGGATACAACATTGCAAATTGCCGCAATTGCTCGATTTTAGAGAGTGAAAGGCTGGCGCCTGCAATATATTGGTACCACGATTTATTCTCTGCCGATGCGCTAAAAACCGGTACGCCAGTCGCATTTGCACTTGCATCCAGCGTAAAAACTATTTCCTTTTCGCCGTTTATGATAATGTCCAGTGATCGATTTTCCTGCGCTTGCCCAAAGTAAATCCTGTACACTCCGGTTGGAGTTGTTGCCGGAAGTGTAAGTTGCAGTGTTTCTCCAACAATAGTTCCCTGTGCCACACTATGCTGTTTCGGAAAGTAACCCACCAGATTCACCTGAGTATTCGGAATACTGTTCTTAAAAGTGCCTTTTATACTAATGTTTTCCTGTGCGAAAGCCATGGCAACGCAAAAAAACATCAGGGCGGAATAGAGTAGTGCGGAAGTTCCTGCTTTTGTCATAATACAAGTATTGGGAATGGTTTTCTGAAACTGCTATTGTCGGCTTTTTAAGTAGGTTACCTTATCGTCAAATTCTTTTCGAAGCTTCGGATTTAATTTTTTCTGGATGGTCGCCATATCATTTGCCATTACATCCTTATCCTTTATGACGGCTGTATGAATGTCTGTCCACGCCGTAATGATACCGCTCCAGTGCCCCGAAGTATAGAGCATGTCCCAATCGAGTTGATTCGTAATATAATCGGATATGGCAAGTGCTTTTTCGTTCTCATTGATGCCAAGTCGGGTAGCATTTCCCATTGTAACATTTACGATAGTGATGAATTGTGCTATATATTTCGATTCGTTGTTTAATTTCTTCTGGAAATCAGAATAGGCTTTGATCTGTGTATTCAGTTCTTTTGTAAAGAACTTTTGAGCCTTGTCTCCTTTTCCATACGCTTTTACAACCTGCTCTATTGCGGAGTACCGGTTAAAAATCTCCTGCTGTTCCTTATAAAGGCGGTTCAGTGTTTCCGGACTGTTGTTGTTTACATAAATAATGTTTTCATCATTTGGCGTTGGATCTAAGCAGCTTACCGAAAAATCATTTCCCGGAATCAACAGGTCTAGTCCACCGCCTTCCATCGTATTGGTGATAAGCCAGCGGCACATTCCCGTATATGGGCGATGCTCTGCCGGAACCGAAAGTACAAACTTACCGTCAGACGGAATAGTATCGGCAACCATTACCGTTTTATCGCCCTGAAAGATAAAGAATTCATAGGTCTTGCCCGCAAGGTGCGGAAAGGACATTGTTATATCCTGAGCCTGCAACGACATTCCGGCTAAGAAACTGGCAACTAGTAAAAGATATTTTTGCATCGGGAATTAGTTTAATATAATTATGACGACAAATTTATAAAATAAATCCCCATGGCTTGCCATGAGGATTTAATTGAATTTATAAATTGAATTAATTTGTTAGATCTTGATACATTTTATCGAGGTTCCCATAGGACGCGCTATGGATGGAAAAGTGGCAGTTGTATTGGAAATAAGAATTGCAGCGCGGTTGGTCGTGCTCACGCTGGTGCTGGTACCATAATAGGCCTGGATGCCACGCATGTTTAAAGCACCATCAGTGTGCCATCGATGACCTGCGGTAGGAAAGTAAAGCTTTTGCGTCCCGCCATGGGTAACGCGCATCCCCGAAGTAAAGTTAGTACTGCTGTTTGAAAAAGTCCCCGTATAACTATATGAGTTGCCGTTGCCGGTTGAAGTAGCATATATTAGTTCGGTGCGTGTGGGTACGCGGTACCCAACAGGGCATGGGTCGTTTGCAGTTCTGACCGGTGCTGCTTCAGAACCTGTGTTCCAGGCAGTGTTGGCCGCATTTGTAGTGTTCCATCCCGCAATCGCTCCGGTGTCTGTTGATGTGGTTGCTACTGCTTCGGGCCTTCCAAACTGGTAATAGTTACCATTGAGCCCTTGGGCGGCGACAAGCGGATCTAGTGAATAGTCTGAACCTAAGTTGTGAGCCATAAAAGTAAGGAGCGTACCAGAGCCGCCACCTACGACGGCATCAGTAACTTCATTGGCTGTAATTGTAACAGTTGCTGTACCTGTTCCGCCGTTATTGTCAGTAGCGGTAAGCGTAAAAATATAGGTACCTACAGCATTAATTCCCGTTACTGTCGTAGCTGCAGATGATGGGTTTGTAATTACAGGATTTGCAGTACCTGTCCCGCCTGTTTTTGTCCACGCGTAAGATACAATCGTACCATCAGAATCCGTTGCGCTGCCGCTAAGGCTTACACTTGTGGTTGCATAGATATTGATGTTCTGTGCGCTTCCTGCGTTTGCTACGGGAGCAACGTTTGCTACGCTTACACTTTGTGAACACCTAAGTCCTAATTTTGTAAAAGTACCAGTAATTTCAGTACCCGGCGTTGCTGTAAGTGATCCTGCTAGAGTATAAGTAACCAATAGGGTACCACCTGATGCTATGTTTGTAGCGCTATTAGGCGAAACCGAAGTCACAGTAAGTCCAGAAGCAGGGCTCAATACAAGATCACCAACAGCCGGCGTTACCGATGCCGATGCGAAGGAATTATTAGTAAAAGTAACTCTATATGTTCTTGCGGATACTCCGGCGGTATAAGTTCCCGTAAAGCCATTGCATTCTGCTGATACATTCGATACGGCACGGTTCAGGCGTATCCATTTTGTACCATCGTTTACATAAAGCCCCGGAGTAACATCTCCGGTTGTAGCCGTATTATAGACAACCATTCCGGCAACATGCGCATTAAGCGGTGCAGTGTTTACCGTACCGGTAAGGGCAACACGAGGATGAACAAGTCCTTTATTAGCTGACTGAAGTTCAAGCACCGCGTTAGCATTAACAGTCCCGGGATTGTCACCTATTTTTGTCTGGGCTGTGGCATTCATACCATACAATGCAAAGGCTGCCATTAGTATTATTTTTTTCATCTTACTTTATTTTATATTTAAAACTAAAAGCTATTGAGATTAAAACCCCACAGCAAGTGTGGGGAGTTATTCTATAAACTTAATGCTTACATTTTGATGCATTTTAGAGAAGCTCCAATATTACGATTGTGTAATATAAGATCAGGAGTAGTATTGGTAAAACTTAAGCCATAACTAGCATTAAAATCAGTAGTACTGGTATAGTAGTGACCGTGTGAACCACGGCTCACTAGAGAACCGTCCATAGAATAACGATTTCCTGCGGCAGGAAAGAATAGTTTTGGTGTACCGCCATAGCTAATATTCATTCCAGAAGTAAAGTTAGTAGGACTGAAGGTAAAGCTTCCTACAGTGCTTGTGGTATTCCCATTTACATTAAGTAGAGAACTCATTTCAGTACTTGTTGGTACACGGTAACCGGCAGGACAAGGGTCATTGGCTGTTTTTGCCGGTGTCGCTTCTGAGGCGCTGTTCCATGCTTGATTCACAGCAGGTGTAGTGCTCCATCCGGCGATTGCTCCATTTGTTGAAGATGAAGTAGCTGCAACAGCAATTTTTCCCCATTGGTAATAATTACCATGTAATCCTTGTGCAGGAGTAAGCGGATTCAGGCTATTGTCAGCTCCTAAGTTGTGTGCCATAAACGTAAGTGTAGTACCGCTTGGTCCGCCAATAGTAGCTTCAGGTATAATAAAAGCAGTTATAGTAACAGTTGCTGTACCTGTTGCGCCGTTATTATCAGTAGCGGTAAGCGTAAAAATATAAGTACCTGCAGCATTAATTCCCGTTACTGTCGTAGCTGCAGATGATGGGTTTGTAATTACAGGGGTTGCAGTACCTGTTCCACCTGTTTTTGTCCACGCATATGAGGCAATCGTACCATCAGAATCCGTAGCACTTCCGCTAAGGCTTACACTTGTCGTAGAATTGATATTGATGCTCTGTGCGCTTCCTGCGTTTGCTACTGGAGCAACATTGGCTACGCTCACACTTTGTGAACAGCTAAGCCCCATTTTTGTAAAAGTACCGGTAATGGTAGTTCCCGGTGCTGCTGAAAGAGACCCTGTCAAAGTATAAGTAACCAATAGGGTAGCACCTGAGTTTATTGTGGTATTAGTACTCGGCGAAACTGTGTTGACAGTCAGTCCGGAACCCGGGCTCAATACAAGATCTCCAATAGCCGGTGTCACCGATGCAGATGAGAAGGAGTTATTGGTATACGTAACTCTAAAAGTCCTCGCAGATACTCCTGAAGTATAAGTTCCGGTAAAGCCATTACATTCTGCTGATACATTCGATACGGCACGGTTCAGGCGTATCCATTTTGTACCATCGTTTACATAAAGCCCCGGAGTAACATCTCCGGTTGTAGCCGTATTATAGACAACCATTCCGGCAACATGCGCATTAAGCGGTGCAGTGTTTACCGTACCGGTAAGGGCAACAAGAGGATGAACAAGTCCTTTATTAGCTGACTGAAGTTCAAGCACCGCGTTCGCATTAACAGTCCCGGGATTGTCACCTATTTTTGCCTGCGCTGTAACATTCAAGCCATACAGTGCAAAGGCTGCAATTAGTATTATTTTTTTCATCTTACTTTATATTAAATTAAATCTAAAAGCCTATTGGGATTATGAATTCCCCACGGCAAGCCGCAGGGATTTTAATTTAGGATTTATCCAAAGTCTGTTTAGATTTTGATACATTTTATTGGAGTACCTGCGGTACGATGAAGTTGGGCCATCGTAGTATTACTAGGGGTAACACTCAGAGCATTACTAAAATTAGTACTGTTAAAGGTACTACTGTTGTACCAGGCAGATGACCCGCGGTTATTAAGTGTCCCTGCACTAGAATCACGCTGGCCGGCGTTGGGGAAGAAAAGCCTGATTGCCGACGCATACGTAATACGCGTTCCCGCAGCGAAATTACTCGAACTGCTCGTAAAAGCCCCTATCTGGCTAACTGTATTGCCATTTCCTGAAATTAAAGCATTGATTTCAGTACTGGTAGGTACGCGATACCCTCCCGGGCATGGGTCGGTGGCTGTTTTTACAGGTGCGGCTTCTGAGCCAGTGTTCCATGCATTGTTAGCTGGAACTGCGGTACTCCATCCTGCGATACTTCCTGCACCGGTAACTGTAGTAGCCGCTACGGCACTTCTTCCCCATTGGTAATAGTTTCCGTGTATGCCTTCTACAGGTGTAAGCGGATCTAGGTCATAATTTGCTCCAAGGTTGTGTGCCATAAAAGTTAACGTTGTACCACTTGGTCCACCAACAGTTGCATTAGGGAAATTATTAACCGTTATTGTAACATTCGCTGTACCTGTAGCACCATTATTATCTGTTGCGGTAAGCGTAAAGATATACGTTCCAGCAGCATTAAGGCCGGTTACGGTAGTAGCAGCAGATGAAGGGCTTGTAATTACAGGAGTTGCAGCACCTGTACCGCCGGTTTTTGTCCATGCGTATGATGCAATACTACCATCAGAATCCGTAGCACTACCGCTAAGGTTCACACTCGTGGTTGTATTAATGTTGATTTCCTGTGCGCTTCCTGCATTGGCTACAGGAGCAACGTTTGCTACACTAACACTCTGTGAACAGCTAAGCCCCAGTTTTGTAAATGTACCGGTGATGGTAGTTCCTGGTGAAGCTGAAAGTGATCCTGTTAAGTTATAAGTAACCAATAATGTAGCACCTGATAGTATTGTAGTGGCAGTACTCGGAGAAACTGTATTAACAGTAAGTCCGGAACCTGGGCTCAATACAAGATCACCAAGAGCCGGTGTCACCGATGCTGATGAGAAGGAGTTATTGGTATACGTAACTCTAAAAGTCCTCGCAGATACTCCTGAAGTATAAGTTCCAGTAAAGCCATTACATTCTGCAGTAACCGCTGGGGTAGCAGGAGCGCCAAGAGCACTCCATCTTGTACCGTCATTTACATAAAGTCCCGGAGTAACATCTCCAACTGTTGCAGTGTAAACAACCATACCCATTACGTGAGCACTGAGTGGTGCAGCATTGGCCGTACCTGTAAGGGCCACACGAGGGTAAAGAAGACCTTTATTGGTAGCTTCCAGTTCAAGAAGGGAATTGGCATTGATGGTAGAAGGATTGTTTCCTATTTTTACCTGGGCTGCTAAAACATGAAGTTTATGTTTGAAAATCAAATTAAAAACGGCTATTACAATGCATATAAAATGGATATAATTGCACAAATTGTATAACTAGGATTGCAAAAAATCCGTAGTTGTTAGAATATTAATAGTAAGCTATTTGAAGAATAGTGTAATTAATTAGAATTACTTCCCGATACAGAAATTCGCAAAAATATTACCTAGCAATTCATCATTGGTAACTTCGCCGGTAATCATTCCAAAATGATACAACGCGTCCCGAATATCAATCGCCATCAAATCGCTTGGCAAATTACTTTGTATCCCATGATTTACTTTCTGGATGGCTTCTGATGCTTTTAATAAAGAATCATAATGCCTTGTATTGGTAACGATCGTTTCGTTATTGCGTAAAACTCCAGTATTTATAAAACTCAATAAAGTTGATTTTAGTTCCTCAATGCCAATGTTGTTCTTTGCGGAAAGAAGTAAAATTTCCGGAATTGAAGTAGTGATTTCGGCAATCTGTTCGGTGTTCAATTTATCCGATTTATTACCAACCACAACCAAAGGCTTCAACGGAAACTGGTTTTTAATTTTTTCAATCTCGGTTTTAAGTTCAGTAATCCCATTATTAATTAATAACTGTTCACTATTAATTAAATAGAGGACAACCTGCGCCTGATCCATTTTTTCAAACGTCTTGCGGATGCCAATGCTTTCCACTACATCTTTCGTTTCACGGATTCCGGCCGTATCAATAAAGCGAAATCCTATTCCGCCAATTACAAGTTCGTCTTCAATCGTATCACGCGTTGTTCCGGCAATGTCTGAAACGATTGCGCGTTCTTCGTTCAATAACGTATTTAACAGCGTAGATTTTCCAACGTTCGGTTCGCCAACGATCGCTACAGGAATCCCGTTTTTAATCACATTTCCAACGGCAAACGAATCGATCAGACGTTTTAATACAAGTTCAATTCGGCTTAATAATTCATTAAACTGGCTTCTGTCCGCAAATTCAACATCTTCTTCAGCAAAATCCAGCTCGAGTTCAATCAGCGAAGCAAAATTCAACAGTTCAGCGCGCAATGATGAAATCTCATTAGAAAAACCACCACGCATTTGCTGCATCGCAATCTGGTGTGACGCTTCATTATCCGAAGAAATCAAATCGGCAACAGCTTCTGCCTGCGATAAATCGAGTTTTCCGTTAAGAAAGGCTCTTAAGGTAAATTCTCCGCCATCGGCCATTCTGCAACCTTTTCGCAATAATAATTGTATGATTTGTTGTTGTATGTAAGAAGATCCATGGCAAGAAATTTCAATTGTATCTTCGCCGGTATAAGAATTGGGTCCTTTAAACAATGAGATTAACACTTCGTCTATAACCTTCACGCCATCAATGATATGACCTAAATGCAATGTGTGCGATTTCTGTTTTTCTAAGTCTTTACCACGAACCGATTGAAATACAGAAGCTCCAATACTAATCGCTTCATTTCCTGAAACGCGTATAACCGCAATCGCTCCGGCTCCCGAAGGTGTTGCCAATGCCACAATTGAATCCTGATTGATCATAATCTAAATTTTATGCAAAAGTAGGCATATCAATGGATAATTCATAATCAAGTAATATCTCACTTCTAATTCTTAAATAAAAGCAAAACCGCTAACCATTCCCATAAATCGTTCGTAACTTTAGGCATAGGAACAAAGACTAAAACATCATGAAAAAGATATTATTTCCAACCGATTTTTCCGAAAATTCAAATAATGCCTATCTGTATGCCCTCAAATTCGCTGAGAATATCAATGCTAAGGTCATTATCCTGCATGTGTATCAATATCCGATTCTCGAAAGTAGTTACATTGATATGCCGCTGTATCAGGCAGAAGTGTATCAAAGCCTGGAGTGGAATGATTTTGAGAATTATAAAAGCCATGTTCCTATTTTACGCAAGATTGCTGAAAATAATAATATGGAACACATCCAAACCGAAACGATTCTGCTTGACGGCGATTTCGTAAATACTGTACTGCAAACCGTGAAATCGGAAAACATAGATTACATTATCATGGGAACAACCGGTGCTTCCGGAATTAAAGAATTTTTCCTCGGAAGCAATGCCGCAAGCGTAATGACAAGCACTGATGCTGCCGTGCTCGCTGTTCCCGAAAGTTCAAGTTATGAGCCGATTCGCAAGATTTGCTTTACAACACAGTTCAATTCTGATGATTTTGAAGCATTGAAAGAAGTCGTGAAAGTAGCAAAAGGTTTTAATGCAACGATTGACTGCCTGTATGTTAAAACTTCGGATAATGATGTGGATAGCGTAATCATAGCTGATTGGAAATTGCTGTTCAAAGACGAAAAGGTTACGTTTCATATCGTCGAAAGCGATGATGTTGAAAGTTCCATAACCGATTTTATAATCATGAACGGGATTGATATGCTTGCTTTACTGAATCATAAACACGGATTTTGGGAAAGTTTTTTCCATACAAATATTACTAAAAAGCTGGCGCATCATATCAAGATTCCGCTTTTGGCTCTTCATGAAAATAAGAAGTAATTATTAAAATATATCACTAATGCCAATCCAGACTACAAATCCCTATACAAACAAAGTCATTAAAACTTTTGATGAGATTACCGAATCAGAATTACAATCTAAAATAGAAATAGCGCATAATGCCTATCTTAACTGGAGAAATGAGCCTGTAAAAGAACGTGCTTCTTTATTATCGCGGGTTTCAGAATTAATGCTCGAACGAAAGGAAGGATTAGCCAAACTCATTACACTCGAAATGGGAAAACTCTTCCAGCAAAGTATTACTGAGATTGAAATGTGTGCTTCGGTTTATCAATATTATGCCGATAATGCCGAAGAATTCCTGAAAGACAAACCACTTGAAGTCAATGATGGAAAGGCATTTGTCCGTTTTACTCCAACCGGAATCATCCTTGGCGTCGAACCGTGGAATTTTCCGTTTAATCAGGTTGGTCGCCTAACCGCGCCAAATATTGTTTCCGGGAACGTTATCATGATTAAGCATGCTTCAAACGTTCCGCAATGTGCACAGATGATAGAAACTTTATTTCTCGATGCTGGCGCTCCGGAAGGTATTTATACAAATTTATTTCTATCGAGCAACAAGATTGCGAAACTTGCCGAAGATGATAGAATATCAGGCTTATCGTTGACAGGAAGCGAAAAAGCAGGCTCCAGCCTTGCAGAAGCAGCCGGTAAAAACTTAAAGAAATCGGTATTGGAACTAGGCGGAAGCGACGCATTTATTATTCTTGATGACGCCGATATTGATTTAGCTGTTGAAAAAGCGTTCCTTGGAAGGTTTAATAATATGGGACAATCGTGCACTTCTGCGAAGCGTATTATTGCAATGGATGCTGTTGCTGATAAATTCCTGAATAGGTTCAAAAAGAAACTTGAAAACCTGAAAGCCGGCGATCCTATGGATGATGATACTGATATTGCACCAATGGTGAATGAGGAAGCAGTAAAGAAACTGGAACAACAGGTTAATGATACTGTTAAAGCCGGCGCTAAAATTATTGTTGGCGGAAAAAGGATAAATAGAGAAGGCGCTTTCTTCGAATTTACGATATTAACAGATATTCCGGAAGATTCTGTTGCCTATAAAGAAGAATTGTTTGGTCCTGTTGCCTCGTTCTACAGTGTTAAAACAGAACAGCAAGCTATTGATTTGGCTAATGCAACAAATTTCGGGCTTGGAGGTTCAGTGTTTAGCAATGATGAAGAACGCGCGATAAACGTAGCAAGCCAAATTGACACCGGAATGGTTTTTATCAATCAACAAACATCTTCACGCCCTGATTTACCATTTGGCGGAACCAAGCGTTCGGGCTACGGTCGCGAATTATCAGCGTTGGGAATTGAAGAATTCATGAACAGAAAAGTAATCCGAATAGGTGTTGATTAATGTTAATCTGTGGCAATTCGTGAAATTTGTGTTATAAAAAAAACCGCAATCCAAAGGACTACGGTTTCGAAATAATAAATGTAAATAATTGGTTGGGTTGGTATAATTGTCTTCCTAAAAAGGAACTATTAGTTGTTTAGCATTACCGGCATAACGAGCATTGTAACTGTTTCGCCATCTTCCAGTCCATCAACCGGAGTAAGGATTCCTGCCCTGTTTGGCATTGACATTTCAAGCTGGATTTCGTCTGATTGTAGATTCGTAAGCATTTCAGTTAAGAACCTTGAATTAAAACCAATTTGCATGTCGTCTCCTTGATAATCACATGTAAGACGCTCTTCCGCTTTGTTTGAATAATCAATATCTTCGGCAGAAATATTCAGCTCTGCACCCGCAATCTTTAAACGGATTTGATGCGTTGTTTTGTTAGAGAAAATCGCGACACGACGAACTGAACTTAAAAATAACGTGCGGTTAATTAATAATTTATTTGGGTTTTCTTTCGGGATAACCGCTTCATAATTTGGATATTTTCCATCAATCAATCGGCACATTAATACATAATTGTCAAAAGAGAAAGTCGCATTCGAATCGTTATATTCAATTTTTACTTCCGCATCCGAAGCTCCTAAAATGCTTTTCAGGATATTCAACGGTTTCTTCGGCATAATGAAATCGGCTACCTGCGAAGCCTTCACATCTGTTCTTGCGTATTTTACCAATTTGTGCGCATCAGTTGCAACAAACGTTAATCCTTCAGGAGAAAACTGGAAAAACACACCGGACATTACCGGGCGCAAATCATCGTTTCCTGCGGCAAAAATAGTTTTGCTTACAGCTGTAGCCAATACATCAGCCGGAACCAAAGTCACCGACGGATCATCAAGATTTACAGATTTTGGGAATTCTTCGCCCGGAGCATACGCTAATGCATATTTTCCGGAATTAGAACTGATTTCTATAGTGCTGTTTTCCTCAACGGTAAATGTTAACGGCTGTTCAGGAAATGTTTTTAAAATTTCAAGCAATAATTTTGCAGGAACGGCAACGCTTCCTTTACTTTCAGAATCGATTTCTAAAGTTGCAGACATTGTAGTTTCTAAATCAGATGCAGAAACAGTCAGGGTATTACTGTCCAGTTCAAAGAGAAAATTATCTAAAATTGGTAAAGTATTGCTGCTGTTGATAACACTTCCCAATACTTGTAATTGTTTTAATAAGTACGAACTCGATACAATAAACTTCATTTTCGTTGTTTTTTTAAATCTTGGTAAAAATCAGTATAATTTTTACATTTCACAAATATATTTCAAACTAAATAATTCCGATGCAATTTTTAATAAAATTACTTCCTGCCATACTTTCTTTTGCGTAAAAAAGTAAATAATAATCCAAATATTAAAAGGATCCCAAGCGGAACTACAAGCGTAATTACCTGTGAGCTAGTATAATTTTCGACTACTTTTTCCTTGTCTAAAAGCGGCAGGCTGACTTCTTTATTTCGAATGTTGATCAATCCGGTATCATCGAGCAAATAATTGACGCAATTCATCAGGAATTCCTTGTTTCCGTATAATTTATTTGTCCATTTATCATAACCCAATTCCAATGGCTGATAGTTTTTATCGAGTTGATTTTTAATGACATCGCCGTCAGAAATTACGATCATTTTTGTCGTTGCGCCAGTCGGTTTAAACGTATTATCCTGAAACGGAAGTACGCGGTTTTGATACACCGAATTGAATTTTCCTTCGAGTAAAATCGCCAATGGAATATTTCCTTTATTGGTATATTCTGCTTGCTCCGGGCGTTCGGAAACCATGTTCAGATTGACTTCCACCGGTGTTCCGATTGCTTTTGAATATGGTGAAGATTGTAGTAAAACCGTTTTTTTGATTCCGTTGTTCAAAGTGTCAATTCCGTTCGCAAATTCAAATTTCAGTCCGTCGATGTTACTCGTTATGGGATGTTTGGTTTTTTCCGGAGGATAAACAAAAGGTGAGTAAAACCACGGAAACTGCGTATATTGCGTCGCACTTCCTTTTTCACCTGTTGCTAAGGAAATAGGCGTGGCCATAACAACGTCTTTTACAAGTGTTGAGTTTATTCGGAAGCCATATTTAAAAAACATGTCATCCAGATTCAGCTTGTTCGGAAACGCTAGATTACTGCCATCTTCATTGTAAAGACTGTCCATTTCAATGGCAACTTGCTCTACAAGCCAAAGCGTTTTTCCGCCATTAATGATAAACTGATCGAGAACTTGCTTTTCAGCGTCAGTAAATGCTTCCTTTGGTTTTGCAATTACGGCAAGGTCATATTTCTTTAGGTATTCCAAACTTTTATTAGGATTCGAGGCAACGGAATCCAGTGTAAACGGCCCAATGTAATATTGCTCACGAACCTGTTTGATAAAATCGGCCATTTGTAAATCATGCAATTCGCCGTTTCCTTGAATTACAGCGACTTTCTTAGATTTCTCATTTGTAACAGTATTGAATGCATTCGCGAAAGCATATTCTAAATGTTGCACGGAACTCACAACTTTATCCTGTGTTGAAGCGCCCATCATATTTTTCAATAGTGGAATTTTGACGCTTTTGTTTTTGTATGTTGCAATCGCCCAAGGAAAAACAACTTCCTGTGATTGTTTTCCTTTATCGTCAAGCGTAACGCTGATAGGAGTAAGGCCTCGATCTAAAAAAGATGCCATTATTGAATCGCGTTGTGTGTCGTCTTCGAGCGGATTTACGAATTGAAAAACTACGTCGGTGTTATAGGCTTTGAATTCTTCCAAAAGCTGACGGGTTTCTGTTTGAAGACGCTTGAATTCGCCCGGAAATTGTCCTTCCAGAAATACATCTACATATAAAGGTTCTTTTACATTCTCTAAAATATCCAGCGAAACTGTCGAAAGTGTGTAACGTTTATCGCTTGTTAAATCGAATCTGCCAAAATAAAACTGACCCAAAGCATTAATTACAATCAATACAATGACAGTGATAACAAGAGTTCTGATGTTATTTTTTCTATTATCTGTCATTATGCTTTGTATGATTTTAATTTGAAAACAGTAAACGAAAGGAAAAGTAATGTTATGCTCACGAAGTACAGAATGTCACGAGTATCAAGGACTCCGCGGCTCATGCTTTTAAAGTGGCTTTCCATTCCGAAACCAGAAATGAATGCGTCAAATCCGGAAACGTAGCTTGAAATACCCTCAAATCCAAAGTAAAAAAAGAAACAGAAAAAGACTGAAAGAATAAATGCAACGATTTGATTATCGGACAAAGCCGATGTAAAAATCCCGATTGAGGAATAGGCAGAAATCAGGAATAATAATCCAAAGTAAGAGCCGATTGTGCTTCCCATATCAATATTTCCTACAGGCATTCCCAAGCCGGAAATTACATAAACATAAATAAATGTAGGAATGATTGCGATAACGATTAGTAGTAAAGCACCAAGGAATTTTCCGTTTACGATCTGCCAGATACTTAACGGTTTTGTAAGCAATAACTCAAGCGTTCCTTGTTTTTTCTCATCCGAAAAGCTACGCATTGTCACTGCCGGAATAAGGAAGATTAAAATCCACGGAGCCAAAGTAAAAAACGGAGCCAGATCAGCATAACCGGAGTTTAATATATTGAAATCTCCTTCAAAAACCCAAAGGAATAATCCGTTTAGCAATAGGAAAATCGCAATGACCAGATAACCGATTGGCGATCCGAAAAACGATTTGATTTCTCTTAATAATAATGCTTTCATTTTTTGTGTTCCCGAGCGCAGCCGAGGGATTTTAGTTAATGCCCCTCGACTGCGCTCGGGGTGACAGATATGGCTGTCGACCAATTAATATCCAAAAATACTTATTGCAAACTTACTAATTTATCGACGCTCCAAGCTTCGGGTTTTCCGTTAAACAGCTTTTTTGTGAATGCCCAAACGTCATAAAACAATTCCGATTGTCTGTAGTTTTCGAGATCTTGTTCAGTTTCCCAGTAGCTATATGTAAAGAAAATCTGCTTATCGTTACGATCCTGGTACAGTTCTAAGAAACGGTTTCCGGGCGCGTTTCGTATTTTGTCTTTCATAATTTCAAAATTATCCAGAAAAGCCGGGATATTTTCTTCGCGGAAACTCATTTTTACAATTCTTACGAACATATTTATGTTTATTAATCTTACTTATTTATAATTGAGAATCTGCACTAAACCCAAAACCCATTAAAGGAACTTTATACTAATTGTATCGCGATAACCAATTCCCAAAAGACTTGAGGCGCTTCCGACTGTAGATGGATTACTTCTGAAAATCGCAATTTCCAGAAAACCGGCTTCGTTAAAAATCGCCAGTTTATCGCCTTCATAATATTTGACCGGATATTTTTCTGATGTGGCAATATCAGAATATTTCGGCCAGATATTCTTTATTGTATTCTTATTTTGCTGGCGTACGCGTTCATTCAATATAATTTCATACGGACGGCCTTTTGCTGTTTCGAGAAACATTTTCTTGGAGATATTGGTTACGACATTTCCAAAATGATCAATGTAAATTACGTAACCCTTAATAGAATTAGAATCAGCGGCAACAGCTGGCTGCAGTTCAGTTACTTGCTTGATGGAATTTATCTCTTTTCCGATGACATTTAAAAGTCCGCCTTTTGCTAAATGACTCGCAACGGTTACAAAAACATCTAAATCCGTCGCATCAGTTGGGAGCCTGTCATGAATGTTTATCGAAACAATTTTCTGAGGAACGATTTTTTGAGTTAACATGCTTAAAATTCCGTTATCGGCGCAAATGAAATAGTGATCATTCCATTGCATTGCGATATGTTGGTTTTCTTTGTTTTTTTCAGAATCGATACCAATCAGATGAACGCTTCCTTTCGGAAAACTAACATACGCAGCGCCAATAATATAGCTTGCTTCGGCAGCATTAAACGGATCTATCTCGTGCGAAATATCTATGATTTTTGCTTCGGGAAACTCGGTTAGAAGCTTACCTTTCAAGGAACCCACAAAATGGTCCTTCAATCCGTAATCGGTAGTAAGCGTAATTATTGACATAAAATTGTTTATAACTAAAAGAAAAATGTATCCTGAAAAATGATTAAATTTGGATACAAAGCTAATAATAATCTCGACTATTTTTTAATTAAATACTACTCCTTTTGAACGAAAGAACCATTGAACTCATCGACATCGCTCCAAAAGATTTTTGGGGTGCTCAGGACAGCCATCTTGAAACAATTAAAAAATATTATCCGAAGCTAAAAATCGTAGCGCGCGGAACCACGATCAAGGCGTTTGGCGAAAAGGAAGTTCTTGACGAATTTGAGAACCGCTTTAACCGGCTGATGCTGCATTTTTCCCGTTATAACAATATTGATGACAACGTTATTGAACGCGTTATTGAAGGCGGAAGCCAGCAAATTGAACGAATGGGCGACCAAGATAAAATCCTTGTTCATGGCGTAGGGGGAAAGATCATTAAAGCAATGACGCCAAATCAGCAATTGCTTGTTGATACGATGAATAAGAACGATATGGTTTTTGCTGTTGGTCCGGCTGGAACCGGGAAAACCTACACCGGAGTTGCAATGGCGGTAAAAGCGTTAAAAGAAAAACAGGTAAAACGAATAATCCTGACGCGTCCGGCGGTTGAAGCCGGTGAAAATCTGGGTTTTCTTCCAGGTGATATGAAAGAAAAACTAGATCCGTACATGCAACCTTTATATGACGCGTTACGTGACATGCTTCCAAATGAAAAACTTGAAGATTATATATTAAAAGGTATAATTCAAATTGCGCCTCTGGCATTTATGCGTGGACGAACATTGGACCACGCATTCGTAATCCTTGATGAAGCGCAAAATACCACGCATTCCCAAATGAAAATGTTTTTGACGCGTATGGGAAAAAATGCGAAATTCATGATTACCGGTGATCCGGGTCAAGTCGATTTGCCGAGACGCACGATCTCAGGTTTAAAGGAAGCGTTGCTGGTTTTGAAAGATGTTGACGGAATTGGCATCATTTATCTCGATGATAAAGATATTGTCAGACACCGATTGGTTAAAAAAGTGATCGATGCCTACAAGCAAATCGAAAACCATGATTAATAAACAATAGATGCTATAAAAAATACCTGATAATTTTCAGGTATTTTTTTTGGATCATCAACACAGAAATATCTTTTGCGTATCAGTTCAAAACAATTTACTTTTGTGGACAACTACAAACTACAACAACTATTCATGAACACCATTACAACAACGAATTTCAATTTCCCCGGACAAAAATCAGTTTATCACGGCAAAGTACGTGAAGTCTATAATATCAATGACGAATTATTGGTGATGGTTGCCACCGACAGGCTTTCGGCATTTGATGTCGTTTTACCTAAAGGAATTCCGTACAAAGGGCAAATCCTTAACCAAATTGCAACCAGGTTTATGGAACTTACCCAAGATATCGTTCCAAATTGGCTTATCGCTACTCCAGATCCGAATGTTGCTGTCGGACATTTGTGTGAGCCATTCAAAGTTGAAATGGTGATCAGAGGTTATTTATCTGGTCATGCTGCGAGAGAATATATTTCAGGAAAACGAAGTCTTTGCGGAGTTTACATGGCGGAAGGCTTAAAAGAAAACGATCAGTTTCCGGAACCAATCATTACGCCAACTACAAAAGCCGACAATGGTTCACACGATGAAGATATTTCACGCGAGGATATTTTAGCCAAAGGAATTGTTTCGGAAGAAGATTATTTGGTTTTAGAGAATTATACCCGAGCATTGTTCCAGCGCGGGACAAACATTGCAGCAGATCGCGGCTTAATTTTGGTGGATACAAAATACGAATTCGGTAAAACCAAAGAAGGAAAAATCGTTCTGATTGATGAAATTCACACACCCGATTCCTCGCGTTACTTTTATGCCGAAGGTTATCAGCAACGACAGGACAATGGCGAAGAGCAAAAACAACTGTCGAAAGAATTTGTTAGACAATGGCTTATTGCGAATGGTTTTCAGGGAAAAGATGGCCAGACAATTCCAGATATGAGCGATGAATATATCGAAACAGTTTCTGAACGCTACATTGAATTATATGAAAATATACTGGGAGAAACTTTTGCCAAAGCAGATATTACAAATATTAACGAAAGAATAGAAAAAAATGTTCTCGACTATTTAAAATAAATTCAGATTTTAAAAATCATTTGTAAAACCGCTCTATCAGGCGGTTTTCTTTATTTTAGACAATTTTTTGCTAAGTGTCAGAATGTTAAAATATTGTTATAATAATTTTCATCTGTAACAAATAAATAGCACTTGCGTCTATTGGGTATAATCAAAATTTAAATCATCAATCACAATCAATCAATCATCATGAAAAAATCAATTACAATCCTAGCACTTGCCGTAATTAGTTTTACCAATGCTTCAGCTTCAAATCTTGAATCATCACTTTTAAAAGATTCAACTTTATCAATTGCAAAAACCGAAAATGGTTCAGAAACAAAGTTTGTTTCTTTTGCTGATCCAAACCTGATCAAATCGGAATTAGGAAATCTTCAGAAAACTCCAAAAACCATTGACGCAATTATCGCAGACGATATTAAAATTACTGAAGGCGTAATTCCTGCAAAAATCGTAATTAAGAAATTTGCAAAAAAAGCAAATCCTGTTCAGCTTAAAAGAACGCTGCAAAACTAAATTTCAAATCACTTTATACAATTAACCGTGTCAATATAAAATTGGCGCAACAATCAGCAAACAAACAAACAAACAATTAATCTTTATCATCATGAAAAAATCAATCATTTATCTTGGAATGGCTTTAATGTCTCTTACCAATGTGGCACTCGCAGAAACCAATGACAAACCTGTCACAAAAACTATTATGGCTAGTGGTTATCAAGGAACACCACTTTGTATGGCAATCAGCAAAGGCGACGTAGAAGTTGTTAAAAAATTCATCGAATATGGAGCAGAAGTCAATGAAACTTCAAACGGAATGACTCCATTAATGTTCGCAGCACGCTATAACAATGTTGAAATCCTGAAATTGTTAATAGCCAATGGAGCAAAAGTTGATAAGAAAGACGAAAAAGGAAAAACAGCTTTAAAATATGCAGAAAATTCAAATGCAAAAGAAGCAGCTGCTTTTTTGAAAGAACAAAAATAAGTTAGGGTTAAGTTAGAATTAGTTATTACATTAAAAAAGCACCATGATATCATGGTGCTTTTTGATTTTACGCTTTTGACTATAACTATTTAAAGTAAGAAAATGTTTCCTCGTTTTCAATTTTCAGAAGCGACTCGTAAATGAGTTTAATAACATTTTCCACATCATTTCTGTGAACCATTTCTACAGTTGTATGCATATAACGCAACGGAAGTGAAATCAATGCCGATGCAACTCCGCCATTACTGTAAGCAAAAGCATCGGTATCAGTTCCGGTAACTCTGGATGAAGCAAGACGTTGAAAAGGGATTTTATTGTCTTCAGCAGCAGTAATAATCAAATCACGTAAATTATTCTGAACCGCCGGAGCATAAGTAATAACTGGACCTTTTCCGATTTTGGTTTCACCTTCAATCTTTTTGTTGATCATTGGCGTCGTAGTGTCGTGGCAAACATCGGTCACAATTGCAACATTAGGTTTAATAGTATTGGTAATCATTTCAGCGCCACGCAAACCAACTTCTTCCTGAACAGAATTGGTAATGTATAAACCAAACGGCAGTTTCTTTTTGTTTTCATGCAACAATCGCGCAACTTCTGCAATCATAAATCCGCCCATGCGATTATCAATTGCACGGCATACGAATTTGTCTTCATTTAAAATCATGAATTCATCAGGATACGTAATTACGCACCCAACGTGAACACCCATTTTTTCTACTTGCTCTTTATTTTCACACCCTAAATCAATAAATAAATTGTCGATTTTCGGGTTTTCTTCTTTATCTCTGTTTCTGGTATGAATTGCCGGCCAGCCAAAAATTCCGTTTACGATACCGTTTTTAGTATGAATGTTAACACGCTTTGATGGAGCAATCTGATGATCGGAACCGCCATTTCTGATGACATATATTAAACCATCATCGGTAATATAATTTACATACCAGGAAATTTCGTCGGCATGACCTTCAATGATTACCTTATATTTAGCATCCGGATTTATTACACCAACCGCGGTTCCGTAAGTATCGGTAATAAAAGAGTCAACGTAAGGTTTAAGGTATTCCATCCATAATTTTTGCCCTGTAGATTCATATCCTGTTGGTGATGCATTATTAAGGTAGCTTTCCAAAAAAGAAAGTGAAGATTCTGTCAGCAATGATGTAGTGCTCATAAAATATTTTTTTTGCTAAATTATAAATTTGGCATTACACTTGAGTAGGAAATTCATAATTTTGAAAATTAAATTCTTCTATGAAATTCTTCCGTTATATTTTTATCGCATTTATCATTACTTCTTTTGCATCGGCACAGGAAGATAAAAGAGACGATTATCTGAAAGAACCGGACACTCTCGGGCTTCCTATCGAGTTGGAAGAAATCATCATAGATAAAAATCAGATAAAAGCTGACGAAGAAACCAAAAAGCGTTTTCTCATTTTACAGCGAAGAGTATATAAGGTATATCCTTTTGCAAAAGCCACTTCGGCGACCTTGGTTTCTCTTAATGCCGGAATGGCAAAGCTTAAAACAAATAAGGAAAAGAAAAAGTACTTTAAGATTGTAGAAGATTATTTGCAGAATCAATTTGAACCACAACTTAAGAAATTATCACGAAAAGACGGACAGATTCTCGTAAAGCTCATACACCGCCAAACCGGAAATACTACATTTGAACTTATTAAGGAATATAAAAGTGGCTGGAAAGCATTCTGGTCAAACAATACCGCACGACTTTTCGATATTAATCTTAAGACAAAATACGAGCCTTTCGTAGTAAATGAAGATTATTTGATTGAAACGATTCTCGTTCGCGCCTTTCAAAGCGGAAGATTGCCTAAGCAAGAGCCAGCCATTAAGACTGAATATGCAGAATTATCCGATTTTTGGGTAGAAAAACTTACTAAGCCAAAGGAATGAAGTTTATTTCAGGAGCATTTTCCCGCTTTCCCCTTCAATCTTTTCCCTGTTAAAGAAACAGGAAAAAGGATTTCCGTTTCAATCGGGACTATGGCTTAGCTGCCAATTTCGAAATCCGCACTTCAAATTGCACCACCTGATATAAAAAACTTCAAAAAACTTTTCACTGCAAAAAACATTGTTCCAGCGACTTATATAATTTCAGGAAAATAATATAAAAAAAAGCGTTTAAAAAGTTTGTATAACTGGAATAACTGTATAC